>ENA-OWPA01001284-OWPA01001284.1-bioreactor-metagenome-genome-assembly--contig:-NODE-1284-length-17703-cov-4.804777_pt1 | contig 17703 bp, 13 predicted proteins | sample MGYA00238139_ERZ651803 | MGnify/ENA primary metagenome ERZ651803 (study PRJEB26909, sample SAMN07631231) | bioreactor metagenome | isolation source: Switchgrass digestor | place: USA: Dartmouth...
TCTGAAAAGATGACCATTTTTGAGGTCTCTTTTTTCTACATAAGACACTCAATTACCTACAAAAATTGTACACTGCCTCCCAGTGGCAATTCATCCAGGAAACTGAAAGTGAATATATACTGAAGATAAATGGAAAACAAAACCGAGATTTAGATAAAATAGTAGAATTAATGAGGAATTTATTGGGAAAAGATGCAAATATAACAATTAACTATGTTGATGAAATACCAGTTTTGGCATCAAATAAGCAAAGGAGGACAGTTTGCAAAATACAGAAGTCGTAAATAATACAACTTTCTACTGAATTTCGGCATTCAAATGACAAGTATATCAAGACAGTAAATAAAGGGATGACTTTTTGTTATATTTGAGCGGAGTGAAGCTGATGAAACCAATCCAAGTAACCCGTTCCTCTATGCCAGATTTTGAGGAATATATAGAAGAAATAAATGACCTATGGGAAACCCGCTGGTTAACCAATATGGGTGTTAAGCACAAACAATTGGAATCAGAGTTAACAGAATATTTAGGTGTTCCCAATATAGTTCTTTTCGCCAATGGACATCTGGCTCTTGAGTGTGCAATTTCAGCTTTAAAACTAAAAGGAGAAGTAATTACTACTCCTTTTACTTTTGCGTCAACAACCCATGCTATTGTTCGAAATGGGTTGGAACCTGTGTTTTGTGACATTAATCCAGATGATTACACTATTGATGTTGAGAAAATTGAGAGCCTTATAACAGAAAAGACCAGTGCCATTATTCCTGTTCATGTGTATGGGAATGTTTGTAATGTTAAGAAAATAGAAAAGATTGCAAAAAAGCATGGTTTGAAAGTTATTTATGATGCTGCACATACATTTGGGGTTTCTGTAAACGGTGTCGGAGTTGGTAATTTTGGTGACATATCTATGTTCAGTTTCCATGCCACTAAAGTTTTTAATACCATTGAGGGAGGAGCGCTCACCTTTAAGGATACAAGATTAAAGGAAATACTGAATGGCCTCAAGAACTTTGGTATTACTGGCCCGGAGTCAGTTGAATACATCGGCGGTAATGCAAAAATGAATGAATTCCAGGCTGCTATGGGGCTTTGTAACCTGCGGCATGTGGATGATGAAATAAAAAAACGCCAAAAAGTTGTTGAGAGATATGTTTCCCATTTAGAGGGTGAAAAAGGTATCAAACTTGTTAAACCACAGCCAGGTGTAAAGAGTAATTATGCTTATTTTCCGGTTGTGTTTGATGGTTATAAAAAGTCTCGGGATGAGGTCTATAATCAGCTTAAAGAAGAAAATATCTTTGCTCGAAAATACTTTTACCCATTGACAAACAGTTTTGCATGCTATGCTGGTCGATTCAATCCTGATGATACACCTGTTGCAAAGTATATAGCAGAGAGAGTATTAACTCTGCCACTTTATGCAGATATGGATTTAGATGATGTTGATAGGATATGCGACATTATTAAGAAATAGAGGGGAGAAACAGTGAGAGGAATTGTTTTAGCTGGTGGGAAGGGGACACGCCTTTATCCTATGACAAAGGCAGTTTCAAAACAATTACTGCCTATCTATGATAAGCCGTTGATCTATTATCCATTGTCTGTATTAATGTTAGCTGGTATTCGTGAAATATAATTATTTCAACACCTGAAGACACACCGGTTTATGAGCGTCTCTTAGGTGATGGTAGTCAATTAGGTGTGAGTTTCACATATAAAGTACAGGATACACCAAGGGGTTTAGCTGATGCTTTTATTGTCGGTGAAGAGTTTATTGGTGATGACAGTGTCTGTTTGATCCTTGGAGATAATGTTTTTTTCGGTCAAGACCTGACAAGGATTCTGAAAAAAGCAACTGCTCTGAAAGAGGGTGCTGTAATTTTTGGCTATCCAGTCAAGGATGCAAGGTCTTTTGGTGTAGTTGAGTTTGATAAAAACAGAAAGGTAATTTCTATAGAAGAAAAACCGCAAAAACCAAAATCCAATTATGCAGTTCCTGGCCTTTATTTTTATGACAATCAAGTAGTGGATATTGCTAAAAATGTAAAACCTTCAGCTCGTGGCGAACTTGAAATAACTGCAGTAAACAATGCCTATTTAGAACTAGGCAAACTGAAGGTAATACTGCTTGGACGTGGTATGGCTTGGCTGGATACCGGTACACCGGAAGGGTTGCTGAAAGCAGCAGAGTTTGTTGAAGCAGTCCAATCCAGACAGGGTTTTTATATAGCGTGTCTTGAGGAAATTGCCTGGCGCAGAGGGTTTATCGATGATGAACAGTTGAAAGCAATTGGTGAGAGTTTGAAGATGACAAATTACGGCCAGTATATACTTTCATTATTAAATGATAAAGAGATTTGATTGAGGGGTTATGGAGATGAAAACAATTTTAGTAACAGGTGGTGCGGGTTTTATCGGGAGCAATTTTGTCAGACATATGTTAACAACGCACCCGGACTATAAAATTATAAATGTTGATGCCTTGACCTATGCAGGGAATTTAGAGAACTTAAAAGATGTAGTTGATAATAAGAATTATATTTTTATCAAGGCTGATATAAGAGATCGGGAGAAGATTGAAACCATCTTCGATAATTATGATATCGATTTTGTAGTGAATTTTGCCGCAGAATCACATGTTGATAGAAGCATTGAAGAGCCGGATGTTTTCTTAACGACAAATATCATTGGAACCCAGGTATTACTTGATGTGGCGAAAAAACATTGGAAAGTGAATCCTGATGACAAATACTGCAGGGAATACAAGCCTGGTGTGAAATTCCTTCAAATATCAACAGATGAGGTGTATGGCGCCTTAGGTAAAACAGGTAAGTTTGTAGAGACTATGCCCCTCAAACCAAACAGCCCATATTCTGCATCAAAGGCAAGTGCTGATCTGATCGTGAGGGCTTATTACCAGACTTATGGTATGCCGGTTAATATTACTAGATGCAGCAATAACTATGGGCCATATCAATTCCCGGAAAAGTTAATCCCCCTTATGATCAATAACTGTCTTAAAGAAAAAGACCTGCCTGTTTACGGTGATGGGATGCAGGTTAGAGACTGGCTCCATGTTAATGATCACTGCGCTGCTATTGATACCGTTCTTCACAAAGGGAAAGAAGGAGAAATCTATAATATCGGTGGCAATAATGAAAAGACAAATATAGAAATCGTTAAGCTGATTGTCAAAACACTTGGCAAATCCGAAAAACTGATTAAACATGTCAAAGACCGCCCAGGGCATGACAGGCGTTATGCCATCGATAACACAAAAATCACAAACCAATTGGGATGGAAACCCAAATACACCTTCGAAGAAGGTATCAAAGAAACGATCCAGTGGTACTTAGATAATAGAGAATGGATTGACAACATCGTTTCAGGTGATTATATAAACTACTATGAACGGATGTATTCTGGGATTGATGATGTTACAGAGGGCAAGAAATAATGAGTATAAAATTTTTTGATTTCAGTGATTATCAGATGATGTTTCAAATTGTTCTATGTAGTTTGTGGTATTTTAAATAATAGTCGGATAAGTTGATGTATAATAATGATAAAAAAACAAATGCGATTTAGTATGAGTTAATGTTTATAGTTTGGTAGGCAGAAGAGGTTTATAGTGGAATTAGTGTTTGTCTCAAGCTTCAATAAGATTATTATATCATGTAGCAACGAACATAAAGAGAAAATATATTCGTAATGTATGAGAAAAATTAATAGTATAGTCCTTAAAGTATTTCAGAGTAGGATATTCTAGGCATATTTTTAAAAAAGTCTTATTAACAATTTTATAGAGTCGGTGGGGATGAAATTGATCTTAGGAATTAATGCGGCTACTACTCATAGGTATATTGTCTTATTTAAAAGTGAAATTAACTTTTTTAAAAGATTTGAGTTGGTGAAAAAGTTTAACCGATGGTGATTGAATAGATGGAAGAAAACCAGTGGCAATTACGTTGCCAATATACCCCAACAAAAAATTGAATATTGTTATGTCTGGTGTGCTTCGTTTGATGGATGGTTTTTTGGGCGTTTACTGTGGATTATTTTAGGAGGAATCTGTTAAATAAACGAGGAAAATAGTTTTGCATTTTCTTATCAATTCGGGGGGAGAAACATGAACCGGAACCAAAAAGGAAGGCAAATACCACTAATGCTGATTGCAATTGGTGATATTATTTTAATAAATGCAGCATTGCTTATTGCTTATTTTTTGCGTTTTTCTGGTGAACTACCAGTAATCAATGTAAAACCTTTTTATCAACTTACTCCTTTTATTGTGGTTTTTACTATTGTCATATTTGAAATATTTGATCTTTATAAACGCAATTGGAAAGGTATTAATAAAGATTTCCGCACCATACTCAGCGCTGTTTTTTTTGTATTTCTTTTGACTAATACCGCTACATTTTGGATGCGCGGATTTGCTTTCCCAAGAAGTGTTTTATTTCTAGGGTTAGTGAACCAAATTGTTTTAATTTGGCTGTGGCGCTCTTTTTGTTGGCAATTTGAGCGCAAAATATATGGTTTGTTGAATGTAGTTGCTATTGGCTTGACCGATGAAAAAGAGGTGGTTGATAAATTATTGTTAAATAAAGGATGGTATTTTAATCTGACGAAGGTGATTTTTACAGAAGATATATATAATTCGCCGGAGTTGGAGAAGGCTGATGGGGTATTTATCCTTCCTTCAGTACCTGAGGATTATAAATCGAAATTACTAAGATACTGTCTGAACCGGGGTAAGGCTTTCTTTTTGGTCCCAAGTACATACGAAATATTTTTGAGCAGTGCTGATGTTAAGCAGATGGATGATCTGCCTGTGCTTGAAGTCATTAAACTGTTTCCATCTAATGGGGTAGTAGCGGTTAAACGAGTGATAGATATTGTTTTATCTGCACTGGGTTTGATAATTCTATCACCCCTAATGATAATCGTTGCTCTTGCAATTAAAGCCACTTCTCCAGGCCCAGTTTTTTATCTGCAGGAAAGAGTTGGACAGGGAGAAAAACCATTTATGCTGTATAAATTTCGTACAATGATCAATAACGCTGAGGCGAGAACAGGCCCTGTTCTGGCTGCTGAGAATGATCCTAGAATAACTCCAATAGGTAAATTTTTGCGGGCGACCCGGATTGACGAAATACCGCAACTTTGGAATGTGCTCAAAGGAGATATGAGTTTGGTTGGCCCTCGGCCGGAGCGCCCTTTCTTTATTGAAAAGTTTAAAAAAGAAATACCTGGCTATGAATACCGCCATTTAGTTAAGCCAGGGATAACAGGGCTTGCCCAAATTTCCGGGAAATACAGTACAACAGCTGATGACAAGCTGCGGTATGATTTGATGTACATTGGTAATTTATCTCTAATGCAGGATATTAAGATTTTATTGCAGACTGTGCCTGTTGTTTTGAACAGTTCTGCGGCAGAAGGGGTTGAAAAGACATATCATAACTAAAAAATGTGATCTTTTTAGCTATCAAGTGAGAGCTTTGTGTATGAGATCAGATGAGATTTCATGAAAAAAGTAATTATTTAATAGAGAAAAATAATTTGTGAAAAGAGGAACAAACTCGTATAATATCGAAATGAATACTGTCAACTATATTCACCAAACAGGAGGATTTTTTATGTCGACAGAAAAACAAAATTCTGAAACCATTGTTTCACAGCTTAAAGAAAAGATCGAAAACAAGTCCGCAGCTGTGGCAGTGATCGGCCTTGGTTATGTGGGGCTGCCTTTGGCTGTGGAAAAAGCCAAGGTGGGTTTTCGGGTGCTTGGCGTGGATCAGAACCCCAATCGGGTTGATATGCTCAACCGCGGGGAAAACTATATCGGTGATGTGAAAGATGAGGAACTGAAAGATATAGTTGAAAAGGGGTTGCTTACAGCAAGCACCAGTTTTGATTGCTTAACAGAGGCTGATGTAATCGTCATCTGTGTGCCTACACCACTAACAGCCAATTATGATCCTGATATTTCATATATCAGAAATGTATGCAATGAAATAGCGCCAAGGCTGCGGAGAGGGCATTTGGTGACTTTGGAGAGCACTACCTATCCGGGGACTACAGAAGATGTTATCTTGCCTATTTTGGAGAAAAGCGGACTGAAAGTGGGTGAGGACTTCTTCCTTGCTTTCTCTCCGGAGCGAGTGGACCCTGGTAATAAGCGCTATACCACAAAAAACACATCCAAGGTTGTCGGTGGTGTGACCCCTACCTGCCTTGATGTGGCTGTTACCTTTTACGAACAGACAATTATCAATGTGGTGCCTGTTTCCAGCCCAGCGGTTGCTGAGATGACCAAGGTTTTTGAAAACACATACAGAGCTATCAATATTGCACTGGTCAATGAAATAATGCTGCTCTGTGACCGGATGGGGATTGATGTCTGGGAGGTAGTGGATGCTGCTGCCACAAAGCCCTTTGGGATCCAGACCTTTTATCCGGGGCCTGGTGTAGGAGGCCACTGCATTCCCATTGACCCCTTTTACCTTACCTGGAGGGCACGCCAGTTTGATTTCCATACCAGGTTTATCGAACTGGCAGGGGAGGTCAATATCCAGGCTACTTATCATGTAATTGATGTTGTTTCCCGTGCTCTGAATAAAGTAGGCAAGTGTTTGAATGGGGCGAATATCCTGGTGCTTGGTGCCGCTTACAAAAAGGACATCAGCGATGTCCGGGAGTCCCCTGCTCTGAAGGTAATTGATCTATTAAAGAAAGAATTTGCTGAAGTTTCATACCATGATCCCTATGTCCCTGTTATCAATGCTGTTGAGCCTTATGATTGGGCCATGGAGAGTGTGGAGTTGACTGCTGAAAAACTGCAGGAGTATGACTGTGTGGTTATTGTCACAGATCATTCCTGCCTTGACTATGAATGGATTGTAGAGAACGCGAAGTTAGTAGTAGATACACGCAATGCTACCAAGAATGTGAAAAACAACAGGGAGAAAATCGTTAAAATATAATGGAGATTGGTGGAAGAAAATGATCGCAAAGACAGCGGTAATTGATCCCAAAGCAAAGGTGAACACTGATTGCACCATCGGCGAGTATTGTGTTATTGAAGATGGTGTTGTACTGGAAGAGGGTGTGGTGCTGGGGCACCATGTGGTCGTCCATTCTGGGACAGTAATCGGTGCCGGAACTGTTATAGGGGACGGCTCAGTCCTCGGCCGTAGTCCACTTCCTGCTGCTACCAGCACAGTCAAAGCCCAACAGGAGATTGGTCCTCTAGTGATCGGCAAGAACTGCACAATAGGTGCAGGTGTTGTGGTTTACAGGGGTAGCAGGATTGATGACTCCTGTTTTCTGGGGGATAACTCATCTGTGAGGGAAAACTGCAAACTGGGAGAAGCTGTGCTTGTAGGACAGCGGGTTGTGGTGGAGAACGGTGTAGAGATTGGGGATTATACCAAAATCCAGACTGGAGCCTATATTACTGCTGCTACCAAAATTGAGGAGAGAGTATTTATCGCCCCTATGGTAACCACAACCAATGATAATTACATGGGGCGGACTGAAAAGCGCTTTGCCAGCCGGCGTGGACCCATATTAAAAAAAGGATGCCGGGTAGGGGGAGGGGTGACCCTCCTTCCTGGTGTTACCATTGGGGAGGAAGCATTTATAGCTGCGGGGAGCATCGTTACTAAAGATGCTCCCCCCTATCAACTATTGATGGGTACTCCTGCCAGGGTGAAGCGTCCTGTTCCAGATGATGAACTGCTTTTTCAGCAGAATAAAGAGGATGACAATAGTGTTGTTCCCAGTTTTAATTTGAAGCGCCAGAATGCAACCCTGCAGGCGGAGCTATCAGCTGTTTTGGGGAATGTCATTGGCAGCGGCCAATTTATCCTGGGGGAAAATGTGAAAGTACTAGAGAATGAAATAGCTGAAGTCTGCGGTGCCCAATACGGGATAGGTGTGGCCAATGGCAGTGATGCCCTTTACCTGGCCCTTCTGGCCTGTGGTATTGAGCCGGGTGATGAGGTGATCACAACACCATTTACCTTTTTTGCCACTGCTGGTTCTATCGTCAGGGCGGGCGCTGTTCCGGTTTTTGTAGATATTGATCCCAAAACCTATAATATTGACACAGAACTGATTGAAGAAAAGATCACACCCCGAACTAAAGCGATACTGCCTGTACACCTCTTTGGCCAAGCAGCAGAGATGGGCAGGATTATGGAGATCGCACATAAACACGGTTTGAAGGTTATTGAGGATGCTGCCCAGGCATTGGGTTGTGAATACCAGGGGCGGCCAGGTGGTGGTATCGGGGATGCAGGATGCCTCAGCTTTTTCCCTACCAAAAATCTAGGCTGCTTCGGGGATGGGGGCATGGTTGTCACCAACAACCAGGAGATCGCAGAACGGGTGCGGATGCTGAGGGTGCACGGCGCTAAGAAAAAGTACTATCATGAACTATTAGGGGTCAACAGCAGGCTTGATGAACTCCAGGCAGCGATATTACGGATCAAGCTCCCCCATTTCAAAGGATGGCTAAAAAAGAGGCAGGAGTATGCAGAATTGTATAATGACCTGTTTAAGGCATCAGGGCTTACAGTGAGCGGCTATGTAAAAACACCTTATCATCTGCCTGGTTGTCGGCACACATACAATCAATATACTATAGCAGTCAGGAAGCGTGATGAACTGAGAGATTACTTGAAACAGCGCGGGATCGGCACAACTGTTTATTACCCATTGCCTCTGCACTTACAGCCGGTATTTAGAGATTTGGGATACAAGAAGGGGGACTTTCCCCAAGCTGAACAGGCTGCAGATTATGTGCTTTCCCTTCCCATGTTTCCTGAACTGACAGAAGAAGAAATCAGGCGTGTGGTTAAAACTATAACAGATTTTTATGGAGATGAAGCTCAATGAAGAAATTAAATTTTGGCATTATCGGCTGCGGCAGGATCGCCTATAAACATGCTGAAGCCATCAAAAAGAATGAAAAAGGAAACCTGCTTTATGTCTGCGATATCATCGAAGAGAGAGCTGTGGATTATAAAAATAAATATGATGCTGAGGAGTATTTTATCGATTACCATGAAATGCTGGAAAGGCCTGATCTGGATGTAGTCAACATTTGTACACCTAGTGGGATGCATGCTGAGATGGGAATAGCTGCTGCAAAGGCTGGTAAGCATGTAATAGTGGAAAAACCGATGGCTCTTTCCCTGAAGGATGCAGATGATCTGATCAAAGCCTGTGAAGAAAATGGGGTAAAGTTGGCGGTTTGTTTCCAGAACAGGTTTAACCTACCGGTACAGAAACTGAGAAAAGCGCTGGAAGAGGGAAGGTTTGGCAAGCTCACCCATGGGAGCGCAGTAGTTCGCTGGTTCCGCCCTCAGGAATACTATGACCAGGCACCATGGAGGGGAACCTGGGCGATGGATGGCGGTTGTTTGATGAATCAAGCGATCCACAACATCGATCTTTTGCAGTGGATGATGGGCCCTGTGGAGTCTGTGTTTGGCTACACTGCCACCAATCTCAGAAAGATCGAAGCTGAAGATGTGGGTGTAGCGGTTTTGAAGTTTAAGAGCGGTGCTTTGGGAGTGATTGAAGCCTCGACAACCATCTACCCAGAGAACCTAGAAGAAACCCTTGCCATTTTCGGGGAAAAAGGGACAGTAGTTCTAGGCGGCATAGCTGTCAACAAAATTGAGACTTGGAAATTCGCCGACTCCCAGGATGAAAACGGTGATATTGAAAAACACCAGCAGGATGTACCGAATGTTTATGGATTTGGACATAATGCATTGATTGAGGATTTTATTCATGCAGTGGTTAATAACCGGAAGCCGTATATTGATGGTAAAGAAGGGCGCAATGCTTTAGAAATAGTGCTGTCTATTTATCAAAATAATTCTATTTAGCAAAATAATTTAAGGTGTTAAGAGAAACATATATTGTTGCTTCTACAATAGGATTGGGTGGGTGCTAACTTATTGCTGACTGCCAACAGAGAATCGTCCTTTGAATTAACCTCCCTGATGAACGGTTTTTGCCACGATTTGATCAAGTCATGCGTGAAGGGAAAAAAGATGAACTATGGGAGCAGATTATGATAGACAAGAAAAAAGTTGTACATTTTTCTTCTGTTCATTCTTGTTTTGATACTCGTATCTTTATTAAAGAGTGTAAAACTTTGGCCAAAGCAGGGTATGATGTGGTATTGGCGGTTAGCCATAATAAAGATGAAATAGTCGACGGGGTAAAAATAAAATCAATTTCAAAACCAAAAAATCGACTAGAACGGATGTTCAAAACAGTATTTGACATATATAGGTCTGTGCTACAAGAGGATGCTGCTCTATATCATTTTCATGATCCTGAATTGATCCCTGTAGGTATCATGTTAAGGTTGAAAGGCAAAAAAGTTATCTATGATGTACACGAAGATCTGCCGCGGCAGATAATGACCAAACCCTGGATTAATCCTATGTTAAGGCGCATTGTATCGATTTGTGCTGATGTGATAGAGCATATCGGCGTTCGCTTTTTCAATGGTATTGTAGCTGTCACACCGACAATTGCAAAGCGCTTTCCTGAAAACAAAGCAGTAGTTGTGCATAACTATCCGATTTTAGGGGAACTTGCAACAGTTGAAGCTGTCCCATACAGTGAGCGGCCGCCTTATGTTGTCTATGTCGGCGGTATAACAGTGATTCGCGGAATTAAAGAAATGATTCAAGCAATAAGGCTAATACCCGAAGATATTGCTATAAACTTGGTGCTTGCCGGCAGTATTACAGAACAAGATGTACAAAAAGTAGTCGAGAGTGCTGATCAGCGTGTTAATTTTATTGGCTGGCAGTCTAGGGGGCAGGTGGCGAAGCTGTTAGGCAAGGCACGGGTGGGTCTCGTTCTTTTTCACCCTGCACCGAATCATGTTGAAGCCTTGCCGAACAAGCTCTTTGAATATATGTCTGCGGGTTTGCCAGTTATCGCTTCCGACTTTCCCTTATGGCGAAAAATAATCGAAGATATCAGATGTGGCCTGTTGGTTGACCCTCTGGATCCAAAACAAATCGCGGATGCTGTTCAGTGGATCCTGGAACATCCAGCTGAGGCAGAGGATATGGGGAAACGTGGCCAGGAAGCTGTCTATGAGCGATATAACTGGGACAAAGAGGCTGAAAAATTGTTCTCGCTTTATAATAAAATACTAAAAAATTAGTTTTCTTGAAAGGTTGGATCTATAGTTGAAAATACTATCAGTAGTTGGCGCTCGGCCGCAGTTCATAAAGGTAGCGGCGGTTTTGAGAGCATTTGAGTTGGTTAATAAGGAATCCGGGAAAAGAATTATTGAAAGCATCTTGGTGCATACAGGACAACACTATGATTTTCAAATGTCAGCTCTTTTTTTTAAGGAACTGGTGCTTCCTGATCCCGATTATAATCTAGGGGTCGGTTCAGGTCTGCATGGTGAGCAGACAGGTAAAATGCTGGAGGCATTGGAAAAAGTATACCTAGCTGAACAGCCAGATATGGTTGTTGTTTATGGTGACACAAACTCTACAATTGCTGGGGCTTTGGCCGCAGCTAAGCTTCATATACCTGTTGCTCATGTAGAGGCGGGTTTGCGCAGTTTTAACAAGCGCATGCCAGAGGAGATCAACCGGGTTTTAACTGATCACATGGCAACTATACTTTTTTGCCCATGTAAAACAGCATGCCACAATCTTGCTGATGAGGGTTTTAAATATGTAATAAACGACGGCGAATTGTTGTCTGATTGGGTGAGCAAAAAAATCAGTTTTAGCCTAGAAAAACCCGCTGTAGTCAATGTCGGCGATGTGATGGTTGATGCTTTAAAAATAGTAAAAAATGATCTGGTGTTACCTACTGCTCTGAAAGACAAACTAGATAAAAGCGAATATATCGTTTTGACACTCCATCGAGCAGAAAATGTAGATAACAAGGAAAGACTAGCCTCGCTTTTGAAGGCAATGGCTGATTCTCCTTTCCCCATCATATTCCCAATTCACCCTCGCACAAAGGCGAGGATATCAGCTTTTGGCTTTGATAATTATTTAAATGAATTTCCGTTTATGGTGATAGAACCTATGGGGTATAAAGAGATGTTGGGGGTTGTCAACAGCGCTTCTCTGGTATTGACCGATTCAGGCGGGCTGCAGAAAGAGGCTTTTATGCTGGGTGTACCTTGTAATACCCTAAGAACTGAGACAGAATGGGTGGAAACAGTTGAAGCCGGCTGGAATAAGCTGCTTCCCTATCCTGAACAGGGGTTTGTGCAGAGCAGTTTATCCTGGGCTCAGAAGGTACGCTCCACGGAGCAGCCACAACCCTATGGTGATGGGTTTGCCGGGAAGCGAATAGCTGATATTTTATCTGCCATTTAATTGGCTTGAGGTTGAAAGGAGTATTTTATTGACAACTAAAAATGTATGGATACTGAACCACTATGCTATCAGTCCTGATCTACCGGGTGGTACACGCCACTACGATCTCAGTAAGGAACTAGTAAAAAGAGGCTTAGATGTTACCATCTTTGCCTCAGGATTTGAGCATAGCTCAAAAAGATATATAAAAATTTCACCAAGAGAAAAACGCAAAATAGAAACTTATAATGGAGTGCGTTTTGTCTGGCTTAATACATATCCTTATTACGGCAATAACTGGCGCAGGGTTGTTAATATGCTTTCGTATGGAATAAGAGTATTAGGCGCTTGTAAAGGGCTTAACAGACCAGACGCTATCATTGGCTCCTCACTCCACCCCTTTGCCGTATTAGCTGCTTGGCTGCTCTCCAAAAGATATAAAGCAAGATTTATTTTTGAGGTGAGAGATTTATGGCCGCAAACAGCTGTAGATATGGGAGCGATGAAAGAAACGAGCTTAATGGCTAGACTACTATATGCTTGGGAAAAATTCATGTATAAAAAAGCGGAAAAAATAATCGTGCTGCTCCCTAATGCCAAGGAGTACATAACAAAATTAGGAATAGATGCTGAAAAAATTTGTTGGATTCCCAATGGGGTGGACCTAGAAAGGTTTGATCATCCCGAACCTTTGGAAAAGGACTCTGAAGCTGCAAAAGCCTTCTCACAGCACCAAGATAAGGTAAAGGTGGTTTATACAGGGGCACATGGCCCAGCCAATGGGTTGGAGGTAGTAATTGATGCAGCCGTCATATTATCAAAACAGAAAAAGCCAGTTCATTTTTTCCTAGTGGGCGACGGCCCGGAAAAGACAAAGTTAATAGAAAAAGCGGAAATAATGGGTATTAATAATGTTTCTTTTTTGAAACCAGTGCCTAAGGCTCAAATCTCTTCTCTTTTACAGCAAGCAGATATTTTGCTGCACTGTTTGAGACCATTAAATGTTTTCAAATATGGTCTTAGTCCCAATAAACTTTTTGACTATCTTGCCAGCGGGAAAGTGATCATCATGTCTGCGCAAGAATCAAATGAGATTATTGAAAGATCTAATTCCGGTATTTCAGTTGACCCAGGGAATCCTGATGCGCTGGCTAAAGGGATTCTTCAAATTATGCAGGTGGATCCTGTACAAAGAGAACAATATGGGATCAATGGCAGGGAATATGTGGAAAGGTATCACAGCATAGAGGCGCTGGGAGAGAAATTGTATAGTATTTTAGAATCATAAAACCACTGCATGGGTTCGAACATCTAGGGGCATCATATAAACCCTGCAGAAATAAATATTTAGGAGCCATTAATAGCTCCTAATTTTATTATTCATGATTTGATAGCTGTTCACTGGTTAAAAAAGTCGATTATTACTTCAGCAATCTTTTGAGCGATCAACTGCATAATTTTAGGATCCGCTACACGCAAAACTTCCTCATCATTTGACATAAAGCCTGCTTCAATTAAAACAGAGGGCATTGTGGTCATTCTGGTTACATATAAATTATGATCGTGTGCTCCTCTATTATAAAAGCCGAGACTTGCTATATTGTTTGCTAATTTCTCTGCTAAAATTTTACTCTTTATTGCTGCTTCACAAGGAGTAGCATCATATGTAATATATCCTCCCCACATGCTGCTGTATTCCACATAAAGTCCATCATTATCTAACAGAGGTCTATAAGTACTGTAGTGAGTACTGATACCATGAGCAGATTTGCTTGTGGATGCGTCATGGTGGATACTAATGAATAAATCAGCATTAATGTTATTTGCGAGAGTTGTTCGTTCTGATAAAGAGGGATTATCTGTCTTATTGTCTCTCGTATATATAACATAAAATCCCTGAGATTCTAAAATTTCACCTAATATTAAAGTCTGTTGAAGGTTAAGATCAGCTTCTTTTAAACTGCCGGTTTCCGGAGATGATACTGCTCCAGGATCAGAGCCTCCATGCCCTGCATCTAAAACGATTGTTGCAATTGCTTTAACATAAACATCGCACTGTTTCATAGTGTCTGGGTCCTTACTGCTTGAAGAATCTTTAACATAAACAGATAACTTATAGTTACCGGGATTTTTTATTGTATAAGTGACAGAATTTTTCTCACTGTAGTTCTGAATAACAGTCCAAGTCCAATTACCGTTTTTCTGTTCTCCCAAAAAGAACTTATAGAGTGGTTTGTTCAAGCTAGTTGCCTTAGCGGTAGCGGTAAAGGATTGTCCAGCGTAGACCTCAGGCTTATCCACTGTAAAAGATTCAATAGTAGTGGGAAGAGACATAACTGTTAAGTTGCACTGTTTCATAGTATCTGGGTCCTTACTGCTTAAAGAATCTTTAACATAAACAGATAACTTATAGTTACCGGGTTTTTTTATTGTATAAGTTACAAAATTTTTCGTGCTGTAATTTTGGATGACAGTCCAAGTCCATGCGCCGTTTTTTTGCTCTCCCAAAAAGAACTTATAGAGAGGTTTGTTCAAGCTGATTGCCTGGGCGGTAGCGGTAAACGACTGTCCAACATAGACCTCAGGCTTATCCACTGTAAAAGATTCAATAGTAGTGGGAACCAAACTTTGTACTGTAACATTACATGTAGTATAGGCATCATATTCATATGGAGAAGATGCTCTTTTTATATAAGCCTTAATTTTATAGCTGCCGGAACTGCTCGGTGTCCAGGTGGCTGTGCTTTTCTGGCTGTAGTTTTGGATTAGAGTTTGTTGGCCTGTTGCTGTATTTATGGCAATGAATTTGTATAATGCTCCAGTAGCATTAAGACTTTTAGTAGAAATGCTATAAGTAGAACCGCTTTGGGTAGCACTAATCTCATATATAAAGGGTGTTAACGGGTTCCCGCACATCTGGTTTAATATATTTAAAATTCTATAACCGTGACCATTAGCTGTTGCCCACCCATAACCTTGTGGATTTTCTTTTTGGCCAAGCCATTCTAAATATACTGCGCTCCCTCTTGTTACAAATTCAAATCTGGGATCAATACATTCATTCACAAGGGGGGCAGTAGAGGCATAGGCTTTTATATGCTGGACAACTGCTCTAATACCTAGTCTGACATTATCGAAGGATGCAGGCGCACCACCTTCAAAAACCCCTAGACCGCCAAAATTATTTTGATCTACATACTTTGATTTTAGAAAGTTAGTTTCTAGCATCATCAGTGAAAAAGCTATATCTGCTCTTACACCTTCATCCGTTGCTTCTTCCCAAGTGATTTCAACAAAATCTTCAATATATTTGTCTGTTTTTGGATTATCGTTGTCTATACGATTTCTTACTTTTAAAATTTGAACAGCCTGTTCCTGTGTCGCCTGGCTCGTTCCCATAATAGGTGTTAATTTAGTTTCCTGTGCATAGGCAGTTGATATGAGGTTAGTGTAAAAGATGCATAGTGTAGTGATAAGAACAACTAAAAAAATGTTCAGTGCTTTTTTCACAGCTATATCTCCCCCATAGCCCTAAATTTTCATATGTTTTTTATAAGTATAAAGTCCTAGGAAAAGACGAAATAATATAGTCTATCTTCCCGGGTTTTTCTTGTAAATCATATATTCATCACAGGATCAAAAAATCCTCTAAAGTGAAATAAATTGGACAATTTTCCTAATCAACGGAATATAAAGGAGAATAATGGTATGATTTGCCTGACAATATAGGACAAAAATATAGAGATACATTATTATGACTAAAAAAATAAGCTGTTTTTGAAAACAGCCATGAAAACAACATTGAAAATGCAAAAGAGCAATTTTGCATAAATTTAATGAAGAAGGATGAATGTATTAATTCTATTAGTGCTATTAAAAATACCTACCATCAGGTATATCTGGATAGTATGTCCTAGCCTTGCCAAAGTACTGTCTGATGCGGATATAGAGCACAATAAGAATTATCAATAGGATGAGGCTCAGGGCTCCCAGTGTTCCTACAACTGCTAATAGTTTGGTGTCACTGGTGAGTTTTTCTATTAAGGTCATAGGTTCAGGCTCTTTAACCACTGTCCGGTTGGTATATCTCTGCATGGTTTTTTCTGCCTGGTCATATAGGTAGAAATCCCGTTCCCCTTTATCGTTCATAACATAGAGCAGATAGAAATCCGGGTGTTCCCCTGACTCCAACTGCCAAGCCTGTACTGTTTGATCACCCAGTTTTAGTTCTGTTTCTTTATAGCCCTCAGGCAACTTTGCTGGGTCATCCAGCTGCAGAATTGTATATGATGATGTTGTGTTGAGTGTTATGTAGGGATACAGTGTGTCATTTTTATCTAATATATAAAAACTACCGTTTTCCCCTTTCTCATCGGTGAGATAGACAAGTGTTATATCCTGGGTTTTTCCTACCGCGGCTTGAATTTTTACTGTTTTATAAAATGCCTCTCCAGATTTGAATCCGTCAGGCAACTTAACAGAAGACAGGTCTTTCCAAAGGTAAAGTTCTTTATCTCCCAGGGTGACCTTGATAGCACCTTCCACAGGGCTTTTAGGGGATTCTTCTTTTTCTTCATTGTTTGATTCTGAAGTTTTTGGCTTTGAGGTATCTGTATTATTTGAGGTGTTGGTATTACTAGAACTACTGTTATTAGGATTGCTTGATGAACTGCCACCGCTACTGGGGGCTTTTACAGTGATATTGACACATGTTTTTGCATTGGAAAGTGGTTTTAAATCATATGATAAGATTTCCTCTGATTCGAATTCAACTTTTGCAGTTCCGGCTTTTAGGGCTTTAAAAGTTATTTTGCCACTGATAGATGAGGTGCCTGGTCCAGCATATAAAGTAATTTTCCCTTTCCCTTCACTGTTCCATGTATCTGATATGTATTGCAAAATATTTGAATCATAGGAATAAGTCCCGTAAACTCCACCAATATTATTATCTTTAAACGTTATTGTAACAGTTACAGTATCTCCTGGTTTCACTGTAGAGGAGCTTACTGAAGCAGAAGCGCTTGCAGCAAAGGCATTTGCTGGGAGAACAATTATAATTAAAGCTATCAAAAGAATGGAAAGGATAGTGTTGGTGACAGTTCTGTGCATAGTTACTACCTCACATTTCATATTTTTATATCTAGTGTTTTCTTCTTTTTCTCCTTGGCCTAGATGAATATGACAAAAGGGTTATCAGCAGCAAAAGAATAAGACAAAAAACCGCTAGGGTTGTTATTGTCAAAATTACCTCTTTGTTTTCAGTCTGTGCCTCTTCTAACCATACCCTTTGTAGAGTGTTTTCTCTCTCATCATAAAAGTAGTA
>ENA-OWPA01001285-OWPA01001285.1-bioreactor-metagenome-genome-assembly--contig:-NODE-1285-length-17684-cov-11.932243_pt1 | contig 17684 bp, 11 predicted proteins | sample MGYA00238139_ERZ651803 | MGnify/ENA primary metagenome ERZ651803 (study PRJEB26909, sample SAMN07631231) | bioreactor metagenome | isolation source: Switchgrass digestor | place: USA: Dartmouth...
AAGTCATAATGGAAAATAATATCAGGTGCATCTCCTGCAGCAAGGAGCATGTTGAATTTGTTTACTTCGTCGGTTCTTGGAATCGCAACATACTCAACAGTTATGTTGTTCTTATCACCGAATTCCTTCTGAATCCAGCGAGTCCAGTAGTTGTCATCAACAGGTGCCTGTCCTTCCACGCCGCGATCGTAAACCGGAATTTGAATGGTAACACGATTCTTGAATACTTTGCCGTCATCCTGGGCTGCAGCAGTTGGCGCAGCAGTCGGGGCAGATGTTGTGTTGTCGCTGCCTGCCGGAGTGGTCGGGGTATTTTTACCGGTTTTGCCACAAGCAGTAAACATTACTGCAGCAAGCACTAAAACTAAAAATACAGATAAGGTTTTTGTTAATTTTTGCTTCATATTTAATCCTCCTATCTTTTATTTTATAGTCAAATAAACCTTAATAAGGTTTATTGCTATCAACCCTTAACAGCACCAATCATTACACCTTTGACGAAATATTTCTGTACAAAGGGATAAACTATTACTATTGGCAGTGTTGCAAATATAATACAAGCAGATTTAATTACTTCGGGGTTTGTTACTGTGTCTGGCTGAGCTTCAGCTGCAGTGAGGGTAGTGTTTGTCGTTTGTATTAACAGGTTCAATTTATGCTGAAGCAAGTACAATGGCTGCCTTGTGATGTAAAAAACAGAATCCTGGTAGGCGTTCCAGCGCCCTACGGCGTAAAACAGGCACAGTGTGGCCAAAATTGGCTTACACAGCGGAAGTACAATCTGCACAAGAATTCTTATGTCGTTTGCTCCATCTAACAACGCAGATTCTTCAAGACTGTCAGGAACGGTTGTCTGAATCGAAGTTTTCATAATTATCATGTTATATGCACTGAAAGCAAGAGGGAGGATAAGTGATGCGGTTTTATTCAGTAAACCCAGTCTATGCATCAGCAAGTAGTCGGGAATGATACCACCGCTGAAGTAGAGGGTTATTATAAAGAATACCGAAATAATGTTTCGGCCTTTAAGGCGCTTTCTTGTCAGCGGGTACGCGGCACATATGGTTAAAAACATTCCCAGCGCTGTAAATATAACAGTAACCTTGACAGTTTGCCACAGGGACAGTATCATTGACGGATCCCCGATAACACTTCTGTAAGCTCTGAGATTAAAATCCTTTGGTATAAGGTAAACAAGCTGGCTTGTAACCTTGGCATCAGAGCTTAATGATTTTGCAAGAACATGCACAAAGGGAAGAACACATAATATCGCCAAAAATGCTATTGTAAAATAAATGAAGATATCTGCCGCCCGATCTACGATTTTACTTTTTGTATAAAAGCTGTGTTTTATTTTCTTCTGATTGCTAGGCATGTTTAGTCCCCTTTCCCTAATCTATAGCAAACCTTCGTCTCCGATTCTTTTCGATATCCAGTCTGAAATAAGTACAAGGATAAGGCCTACGACAGACTGGAATAATCCTACTGCAGTCGTTAGGCTGTATTTCTGGGCCTGGATTCCTGCACTGTATACATAAGTGGCGATAACACTTGATACTTCTTTAACAATCGGGTTACCCAGACTATTAGCACGCTCAAAAGAACTGCCCATGATTCTGCCCAGGTTAATGATCAGAATGATTGTTATAGTGCTTCTGATTCCGGGGAGAGTTACATAACGGATTTTTCCCCAGCGTCCTGCACCGTCTATTGTAGCACTGTCGTATAACTCCGGATTGATACCTGTAATGGCTGCAAGGTAAATTATCGAACCCCAGCCCATAGACTGCCAGACACCTATTAATACATAACTGAATATCCAATGGGTATTTTCAGTTAAAAAAGGTACTTCGCTAAGACCTGCATTCCGTAAAAGAATGTTGATCATCCCTGTTCCCGGCTGAAACAGCTGGTATGCTACTCCTGCGATTATAACCCATGACAGGAAATGCGGAAGATATAATAAGGTTTGATTTACTTTTTTAAACCAGAGAGTCCGAATCTCGTTTAACATAATGGCAAGGATTATCGGCATCGGGAAACCAAATAAAAGATCCAGCCCGTTCAGAGTTAAAGTATTTCTAAGAGCTCTGTAAAAGTCCTTATTTGAAAAGATCTCCACGAAGTTTTTAAATCCTACCCATTCGCTTCCCATAAAGCCTTTAAGAATTTTATAATCCTTAAATGCAATGATGAGTCCGGCCATCGGAAAATACTTAAAAATTATAACCATAGTTATTGGAAAAACCAACAGTAAATAAAGCTGCCAATCCCGTTTGCAGTAGTACATAAAACCACGTTTTGGTTTATTGCTTTTAGGTTTTGCAGTTTTATGTACCATTGTCTGTGTTCCCATAAACTGTACACCTTCCTTGTTGTAATATGACCATAAGCTAAAACTAAAAAGTTGACTGAAAATGTTATTAGTAATAATTGCACAATTCTATCTAAAAAAAATTATATCCTTTAGTGCGTTTTAACGTAAATATTCATAATTGATACAGTGTTTCAAAAATGATAATAGAGGATTTCGGCTGAAACAGCGGATAGCAGTGAAGCTAGATCATAACGGAAACAAGGATTAGCTTTTTGGAATATGCTCTAATTAACTTTACAAATATGATGAAATTATCAAAAATGATACTAAAATTAAAAATTTTCATTATAAACATATTTTAACCCGCACTGGACCTAAATTCACCGGGAGTTATTCCTTCGTATTTTTTAAAGAACCTGTTAAAGCTTTGTACATTGTTGTATCCGAGATTTAAGGCGATTTCCGCTATGGTCATGTCTGTCTGCCTTAAAAGCCTTTTGCTTTCACTTATTCTCAGGCTGTTGATGTAATCCAGCACGCTTTTGCCTGTAACTGATTTTACAATTTTGCGGATGTATGAATAGCTTATCTGCAAATCCCGTGCCATTTTTTCAAAATCCAGCTCTTCCCTGTAATTGCTGTTCAGATAAGAGAATATTTTTTCTTCGTTATTTTTGTCATTATTACCGGCAGAATGCGTAACCGAATGTATTTTCCTGTAAAAATCAATCATATAGTTTTCAATATCATCAAGGGTTTCCTTGCCTGCCACTTCAAGGTACAGGTTATAAACATTAGGAAAAATTCGCCCAATGGCAATATTGTTTTCTACAAAGTATTTAATTGTCGCACTGATAAGCTGGTTAAAAACCTGAATAATGTTTTCACATGAAATATCAGGTATGTTGCGTATATCATGAACAAGACTATGGATCTCATTTTCTACCTTATCTATATGTCCGGTATTTAAATAATTGAGAATATGTTTTTCCCGATCAAACGGGTAGTAGTACTTACTTTTTCCATAGTTCTCTTCTTCCCAGAAAATTATACTGCCATGGCCTAAAAGCAATTTCCTGCGAAGGGCATCCATTGATTCCGAAACAGAATCGGGCATACTTTTTAAACTGTTATGGCATCCGCTTATACCAATCGATACCGAGTCACCGGTAACCTTTTTCAGTTCTTCCTGCAAATTTGAAAAAATATTGGCAAGCTTTTTGGGTGTTTCAATGCAGTCATAGGTTTTTATGTTTATGATTATTGAAATCCTGTCTTCATCGTATAGAACACTTTCGAAAATAATACCGTCCAGCTTCAGTTCGTTGCATTTTTTCTGCATAATTGTACGAACGAAAAACCTTTGATCGGGGGTATACCTGTTGTAAAATACCTGCAGATTGTCCGGAACCATCATGGCTGCCATAAAATGAGGATACGGGAAGATTTCATCGTTATGAATTTCCTCATCATTTGCAATATTCCCCTTTAATAAATTCTGCAGATACATTTCTTTCATACTCATTTCACTTTTCTTTACAAGACTGGATAAATACTCTTCCTGTTCGGTTATCTGCTCAAATGCATGCATTAGAAATTTCAATTCGTTAGCCTTCTTTTCTGTTTGATAACCTTTGCGCGAACTAATTAATTTTATAAGTTCATTAATCGGAGTGGTCATATAGCGAGAGTAAAGGTATGCAACAAGGAACAGGACCAAAGATATTCCAAATGCCAGGAAAATAGCCTGGTTTCTGAGTTCAATCGAGCGATTCAGAAGTAAATCGAGGGAATGCATGCTTACAAAAATCCAATCATTAAAATCAGATTCTATAAAGCAATACAGAGTCCTCTGTCCATTGGAATTGTCTATGGTATAGTCAGGCTTGTTGTGAGCTTTATCCAGAATGGTCCTAATATACGGCAAATGGGATAAATCTGCATCCAGCATATTCTTGTCCGAATGTGAGATTATCCTGCCTTTTTTATTTATGACAAAAACAGAGCTGTTTTCGTCAAATCCGCTGTTGTTCATGATATTGCAGAATTCCTTTTCGTACATGTTAACTACGAAATATCCTTTTGTACTTGTAGTGAAATTGGTGGTCTGATACAGAAAACTAACAACGTTTGTATAACCTTCTTCACCTGAAATTCTGGATGTCATATCAAAGGGCAATTTTCTGTATATCCATATGTTACCTGAGGAAGTCGCCTTGAACTGTGGCTTTGAACCTATATCAAGATTATCCATCCAATCAAGATCATAAAAGCTTTCAAGTTTAACAGTATCATTTTTTGTGGTGATTATATAATCTGAATTTTTCAGATAGAAATATATGGAATGATACAATGTATCGCTGTATTCCATTACCTTTAGCTTATTAGCCACTTTTCTTATAAGCTGCATGTTGTTTGCATTACTGTGGAACTGATCATAACTTGTCAGGCTGCCGATATCGCTGATAAGCGTATCCTTCGACATGTTAATCGTGGTGGAAATCACATTGTTACAAATGAGACTAATCAGTTTTTCGGTGGAATTAATATTGTTTTCTGCTGATCTAATTATTTCAGCCTCAGAATATTGCAAAAGCTTGCTGTTATTGTTAACTGTAACAACTGCAAGCGGAATGAGAAAAGTAATTACAATGAAAATATACAACTCAACAAAAATTGGCAACCTTCTGCTTTCTAATAGTTTCAAAATCCAGTCCCCCAAATCAAATTAAGTAATGTCCGTTGATGTAAATTATCAATATAGGCAGCAGTGAGCACTGCTTTGATATTTTGTGACATGTACGATTGATTAAGGTATTCAAAGATTCAATAAACTATTTATTTTCAGTCGAAATTTTTATCAGTATTTTACTATTATATCAACCGGAAAAAACACCCCACTGCACAGTTGTAGATTTATAAAACACTGGAAAAGGTACTGTACCAATATTATATCAATTATTTGAAAAAATTCAAAGGTATACAATACTCTTGCCATAATTTCCAAATATCTAACCGATAAAAAATCCTCACAACATCCAATGACGATGATTTTATATGAAACAAGATAAGACAGGATAATAAAAATGCCCTGAAATAATGCGGAATGCAATATTTCAAGGCTTCTTTGGTGGAGCCCCCAACCAGAATCGAACTGGTGACCTCATCCTTACCATGGATGCGCTCTACCTACTGAGCTATGAGGGCTTATATTCGCTTGTCTCTGCCGGAAACGCTTTTCCCGAACACGAAATTCATTTTAGCATAAGAATTTTGATTTGTAAAGATATTTTAGAGTACTAAAATTTTCTTTATAAATTGAAACCATTAGAAAAAAGTAACTTCCTTAAAAAGCATGGCGGAAGTTACTTTTGCAAATGAGGTAAGGTTAGTGTACATAGAATTCACGTATAAGAATATTTACAAGTTGTGTTAATTGGCATATAATAGGATAAACTAATATTACAAAGACAATGATGGAGACAGTAGGTATTTATTGAACGTTACAGCGAATTGGGAATGGTGAGAGCCCGATACAAGTAGAGAAATACTGAACATCACTCCGGAGTTTCAGGCTGAAATGGTTAAAGTAAGTTCTGACGGTTTTCCACCGTTAACAGGAACGCATATGTTAGTATGTCGTATCAGGTGGTATAGCGGAAGTATAACTTTCGTCCTGTTATGGGGCGAAAGTTTTTTATTTTCCCTGAAATCACCTCCGACATTACACACTAACAATTTGATATGGAGGTGATGAGAATGATTGAAGGAGACATTAGCAGCGATATTGATATTATCGGTAACACTTTCATCATTCAAGGGAGGATAAGTAAATGGGTGCATTTGACTCAAAAAAAGATTTTATTGAGATGGAACATGAAATCTTGAAGTTCTGGGAAGAGAACCAGTGCTTTGAAAAGTTAAGAGCAAAAAACAAGGATAATGAGCCGTTCAGGTTCCTTGATGGACCGATTACAGCAAACAATCCAATGGGTATACACCATGCCTGGGGAAGGACAATAAAGGATATCTTCATAAGGTATAAAGCAATGAAAGGCTACTCCTGCCATTACCGGAATGGCTTTGACACACAGGGGCTCTGGGTGGAAGTGGAGGTTGAAAAAGAACTTGGATTTACAAGCAAGAAAGATATTGAAGAATATGGCATAGATAATTTCACCAAAAAGTGTGTTGAGAGGATAAGGAAGTTCTCGGGAATAATAACAGAGCAATCTAAACGCCTTGGGCAGTGGATGGATTGGGATAACTCATATTATACTCATACTGATGAAAATATCAGCGGTATATGGAGCTTTCTTAAAAAGTGTCACACCAATGGCTGGATAACACAATCCTACCGCCCGATGCCATGGTGTCCGAGGTGTGGAACTTCTCTGTCAGAACATGAAATGTCAGGATCATACAAAGAAATTGAGCATACTGCTGTTTTTGTAAGGCTTCCTCTGTTGGAGAGAGAATGGGATATTCTTGTCTGGACAACAACTCCATGGACTCTGTCAGCAAATGTGGCACTGGCAGTGCATCCTGAAATCGAATACTGCTTAGTGAAATGTGTTGGTAATGAAAAGCCTCTGGTATTGGCCAGGAGTGCTTTGAAAACGTTGAAAACCAAAGGTGAAGTGCTTCATACCATCAAAGGAAGCGACCTTGAAGGCTTGCATTATGAGACATGTTTTCCGGATTTAACGGTTCAAAAGGGCATAGATCATAAAATTGTTCTGTGGGATATGGTAACTGCCGATGAAGGCAGTGGTGTTGTGCATATAGCGCCCGGATGCGGTGCGGAGGATTATCAGCTGGGGCAAAGTCTCGGGCTGCCGGCTATATGTCCAATAGATGAGTCGGGTTCTTTTATGGAAAACTACGACTGGCTGACAGCGTGTAAAGCATCGGAAGCTGCACCACTGGTATTTTCCAAGCTCAAAGAACAGGGCAAGCTTTACAAAACACATGAATACAGGCATAGCTATCCGGTATGCTGGCGGTGCAAAACTGAGGTCTTATTCAGGCTTGTGCGCGAATGGTATATAAAAACCGATGAAATCAGGCCGAAGCTGCTTGAAGCTGCAAGCAAGGTAAAGTGGGAGCCTGAATATATAGGCAAGAGGATGCAGGATTGGTTAATAAACATGGGTGACTGGAACATATCCCGAAAGCGTTATTATGGACTCCCATTACCGTTTTATCCCTGTGAAAACTGCGGCAGGCTTACTGTAGTCGGTTCAAAAGAGGAATTGATAGAGCTTGGGGGGCAGAAGGCGGAAGAGCTGCCTGAACTCCATCGGCCCTGGATTGATGAAATAAGTATAATCTGCCCTGAATGCGGCTGCAAAGTATCAAGAGTTCATGAAGTAGGAGATGTATGGCTTGACGCAGGAGTAGTGCCCTTCACCACGCTCGGTTATTTTAATGACAAAGAAAAATGGAAGAAATATTATCCCGCTGAATGGATAACCGAGATGAGAGAGCAGGTCAGGCTATGGTTTTACTCACTTTTATTTATGAGTGTAACCTTTGAAGGAAAAGCTCCCTATGAAAGAGTGCTTGCATATAACAGCGTTGTTGCCGAAGATGGCACAAAATTCTCAAAAACAGGTTTTATGATCAAGTTTGATGAAGCTGCGGAGAAGCTTGGAGCCGATACAATCAGGTATCTGTTTGCCGCTGCAAATGTAACAACTGATGTAAGATTCGGTTTTAATCTTGGCGAAGAGGCAAGAAGAAAGCTCTTATCTTTCTGGAACATCTATGTTTTCTTTATGACCTATGCCATGCTTGAAAAGCCTGATTTAAACGAATCTATTGAACCTGAAAGCCTTGATGTTACTGACCGGTGGCTTCTTGCAAGGACGGATGAGTTCTTAAATGCAGTAACAGGTTATATGGATAGCTACAAAACAGCGGAAGTTATAAAGGTATTTGAAACGTATATTGATGATGTGTCCAACTGGTATGTTAGAAGCAATAGGCGAAGGTTCTGGAAAAAGGAGTATTCCGAGAACAAGTATGCAGCATATTGGTGCCTGTATAAAGCCTTAAAGGTGATGATACAGGTTATGTCTCCCATTATACCTTTTTTAACTGAATACATGTGGCAGAATATGGTCAGGGTTTTTGAAGTTGATTCAGAAGAGTCCGTCCACTTAAGCAATTGGCCGACGCCGATAGGTATAGTAGGAGAGGAAAGTATTCTTAAACAAACAGAAACTGCAAGAAAACTAATTGGCATGGCTTTGAAGATAAGAAATGAAAACCAGCTCAAGGTCAAGCAGCCTCTTTCATGCATGTATGTGGTTACAACACCTGAAAACGAAGCTGCAATCAATAAAATGCCGGATATTATAAAAGATGAACTGAATGTAAAAGAGATTGTGTTCTTAAATGACTGTAGCAGCTTAATTACTAAATACCTTACACTGAATTTTAAAAATGCAGGCAGTGTATTGAAAGGAAGAGTACAAGAACTGAAATTATGTCTTGATAAAGCAACAAAAGATGAAATGGCAGTAATGGTGGAGCAATTTCAAACCCGTGAAATGGTGGATGTGCCAGGATGGTTTGAAGCGGTACCCAGGGAATTTTTCACTGAAAATACAGGGTATAAAGAAAATATAGCTGTCGCGGCTGACAAAGATATCACCGTTGCTCTTGATATCACTCTTACAGAAGAGCTTATACTTGAAGGATTATACAGGGAACTGCTGAGGCAATGCCAGATTTTACGGAAGGAGGCTGGGTTGCAGGTTGAACAGCAGATTGTACTGGCAATCGTTTGTGGTTCTGGAATGATTAGAACTGTTCTCGAAAAGTATGGCAATGATATCGCTGATGAAACTCTGGCACTTAAGATTCTTGACAAAGTTGATGATCCTGTAATTGCTAAAGAAGTGGATGTAGGTGGGCATAATGTAGTGCTTCAGATAGGTATATAAATATGTCGTTCTGATTTAATACCGGACCGCTCAGGCAGGTGTTGAGAAAAATCTGTCCGAGCGGTTTTCTTACGATTGGGAATTTACAGCCATAGTTGGATTTGGCAACGTCATTTCTTAAAAATTATGATGCAATCAATTTCTTCAATATATATCAAATTGTGAGTAATTATTAAAAAGTATTTTGATTATTGAATCAAAATGTAAATTATATAATAATTTGATTAGCAGAATTATCATAAGAAATTAAGCCGTGATTAATTATTGTGTCAATGTACAGGAGGTTGGCGATGGAATATAATGATTTAAAAAAACTCTTAAGTGAGATGTCATTAGAGGAAAAAGTCGGCCAGATGGTTCAAATCCCTGCCGCTATGATTACAAATGGCGGCATTATCACTGGTCCTACGGATTCTGTTGAAATCACAGAAGAGATGGCTTCGTTGGTTGGTTCTGTTTTGAATCAAACCGGAGCCAGAGACTTGTATAAGCTTCAGAAAGAATTCATAGAAAAACATCCTCATCATATTCCGCTTTTGCTTATGTTTGATGTTATTAACGGAATGGAGACTATCTTCCCTGTTCCTTTAGCTCAAGGATGTACATTTTCGCCCGAAATGGTGGAAGAAGCGGCAAAAGCCGCTGCTAAAGAGGCTGCTGCTACAGGACTTCATGTGACTTTTTCTCCAATGCTTGATCTGGTAAAGGATGCCAGATGGGGACGCGTCATGGAATCTTTCGGGGAAGACCCATGGCTGAATGCTGAAATGGGAAAAGCCATGGTACGAGGTTACCAGGGTAGCAGTAAGATTGCAGGTGAATCCCCGGATTTAAAGAAAGAAGGCAATATTGCTTGCTGTATTAAACATTTTGCCGGTTATGGAGCACCAGAAGGCGGAAGAGATTATGACAACGTAGAAGTGTCTGAGCGCACTTTCAAGGAAGATTACCTTTTTGCATATCGCGCCGCGATAGAAGAGGGATGTGCGATGGTTATGACATCTTTTAATACATGGAATCGTATTCCGTCTTCCGGAAACGAGTGGCTGATGCGAAAAATCCTCCGGGAAGAGATGGGATTTGAAGGAGTATTGATTTCCGACTATGCAGCGATTGACGAAATGATTAACCACGGAATTGCGGAAGACAGCCGGGAAGCAGCCAAGCTCGCTATAAAAGCAGGCGTGGACATAGATATGGTATCCAACGCATATATTAAATATTTGGCAGAACTGGTAAGATGCAATGAAATAGAAGAGAAATTGATTGATGAAGCAGTTATGAGAATTCTTAAACTGAAAAATGATTTGGGATTGTTTGAAAACCCATATAAGGATTGTTCCGAAGAGAAGGAAGCAATGCTGTTTTTGTGTGAGGAACACCGTAAGCTGGCACGAAAAATGGCAGCAGAATCATTTGTTCTGTTAAAGAATGAGCAGATCCTGCCTCTTTCTAAAGATGGAGAGGAAAAACTGGCATTTATAGGTCCGTTTGTAGACAATGCAGAAATATATGGCTCCTGGTCATTTCCAAAAATGACCGATCGTATTGTTACAATAAGGCAGGGTGCTGAGCAGAAGAAACAAGGCAATGCTTATGTACATGGATGTTTTGTATTAGATAAAGATCAGATTACCAGGTTTCGTGAAAAAGAGGAATACACAGATGAAGAGCTGGCTGTAAAGTATGAAGAGGCGATAGATGCAGCTAGGAAGGCTGATAAGGTAATTCTGTGTCTGGGCGAGCATCGTAATCAATCCGGTGAGGCAGGAAGCAGAGCCGACATTCGTATTCCGGCAAATCAGATGGAATTGCTCAGAAGGGTTCATCAGGTCAATGAGAATATTGTGACAGTAATATTCTCGGGACGTCCTTTGGTATTGACAGAAGTTGTGGAAATGTCCAAAGCGGTTTTAATGGTATGGATGCCTGGTACAGAAGGTGGAAATGCGATTGCTGATGTGTTGTTTGGAGATACTGTTCCCTGTGGAAAATTATCCATGTCTTTACCCAGGAGTGTGGGCCAATTACCCATTTATTATAATAAGTTCAGGACCGGAAGACCGAATGCAACAGGAACAGAAGTGGTTTTTGTCAACGGTTATCTGGATGAATCCACCAAACCATTATTCCCATTTGGATATGGGTTATCTTATACCGGTTTTTCTTATTCACCGGTGACTTTAAGCAAAAGGGAAATGAAAAAGGATGAAGTGGTTAAGGCAACTGTTACTGTAACAAATGCAGGATCTTTTACAAGTACTGAAATAGTCCAGCTGTATCTTAGAGATGTAAAAGGAAGTGTTGTCCGCCCGGTTAAGATGCTCCGTGGATTTAAAAGAGTGACTTTGCGGCCACAGGAAAGCTGTAAGGTTACATTTGAAATTACTGAAAATATGCTAAGATTTTATGACATTAATATGAATTTTGTCAGTGAACCAGGCACATTTCATGTGTTTATCGGAGGCAACAGTGATACAGATAATAAAGCGGAGTTTTGTTTGGTAGAGTAAATGAGTAAAGATAAGCGTACCATTGATAATGAGCTGTGAAGACGATGGCGTTTTAATTAATGGTGAGATCAGTAGGCTTACATATCGCCACTTGACAAGGCATCGTGTTCACAAGGCTCATTGTCAATGTCAAACTGAGAGGCTGTTAAATATTTAGCGTAAAAATAAGAATTCCTTCTATGTATGGTAATATATCAAATCATAGGAGGATTTTTAATGGCAAGAAAAAATAATAACAACAGAAAAAAAGAGCCTATAGGGTTTTTACACCCTTCTCCATTCTTGAATATCTGTTTCCTATCATATGACAAATATCCGGATAAAAGCAATACTAGAAGCATGTTGAAAAACTCTGTTCTTGGTTTTTCAATGAAGTAATATAAATCATTAAAATATTCTGATGTAGGTTGCTCCTTCTGTTCATTTCACTAACTTATGATACTTGACTGCAAAAATGACATAAATGTGTTTTGTCAGCTATAAATGCATCAAAATGACAAGAAAAATGCAGCACCCAAGCAATCCAATTTTGTTAATATAGTGTAAGTTCTTATCGTACTTTCATCATGGAGCTTTCTAAACGATTACTTGAACCTTTAAATACTATTATGTGGGTGTGATTAATAATTCCTATCAATGATTACGCTAGTTAGCTTTTCATCGTAGAAATATTGTTCCATTTGCTGAACTACAGATTAGTAGTAATAATAAGATTTTTGCATTCATAACAATCTGATATAACCTAAAATAAAAGTTGCGCACCCTCTTTTTCAAAGGAAATGAAACCCCATTCGTCGCAAATAATCAAATCTGCCTTACGTCTTTGCTTCCTTGGTGCATATAAATCGGCTTCCAGCCATTCATGGATAGTTTTTACAAACCGGTTATTTTGAAATTTCTTGTAAGGAAAAGCCTTTCTTATCCGATAAATCTTTGTTATACTTAATATCAGCCATTGTTAGCATCCTTTCCGTACCCCCTTTTAGATTGGACAACTAAAGAGTACTATTTTTCACTGTGTACTGGCAATTGTTTTTTTATTCTTTCAAAATCATGAACAGTTAAATATGCCTGCTGTTCACGATAGAAATCAATGACAGTGAGAATTGTGTATGGAAATGAGATATACTGTAAAATATTCTCAAATCTGTTTGACAAGCTGATGCACTTTTATGTGGCAACTTGCTGTACTTTTATTTTACAATACACACGCAGAACCATCATAGGAAACAAGATTGAGAATATGACTATCATCCTTAATTCTATAGTGCAATACATCCAGAAACAAAAATGGTTATATGGGCTCTAACAGATGGTTTTGCCATTCTTTTATTTTCAGAATTATACGTTCTGCGATTTTACTCACCATACAGGCAATTCTCAATACCATATAAGTCCTTAGTTTGCTCATGAATATCCCTTTGACATGCCTCTTGCCACTTTTTCTTCAATACCCGAAATATCTCTCCTACTCGTGGAATTTTTATGACAATTTCTTCTTATTGATTATTTCCCATAATACATTTTTGTTATCGAACCCAAAATCTAACTGATAAAATTAATATATTAACAAATATAATATAATGAATCATAAGAGGTAATATTTAGTTATATTGACAAAATAAAAAAACTAGCTAAAATGTTATTATAATATTCCAAAATTTAGTACAACTAACTTACACGGGAAAAACATAAATGCTGGAATCACATTGGACAATCAGAGGAAAAGGTAGGTAGCATTTTTAATTCAACATTTAATGATAACATCTACAAGTGGCTATTATATGACCCATTTGAGGCATATGAATGTAAGGAGTGTTCTATGCTTCCAATATGTATGGGCGGATGTCCATACAAAAGAATAAAACAAGGAAGAAATGAATGCAGATCGATATATTTTAATGTCGAAGACATAATAAATTTAATTTATTTAAATAAATCAAACAATATGTAGGAAAAAATAAAAAGCTATTTAGAAATTTATGTTTTTATAATTACTAATTCTTTGTGATACATAACTATTCTAAAAAACTTAAACAGCAAATTGGATATGAATCATAGTAAGGCAGTAAAGAATGTATGAGATTATTTTGCTGTCATCGCTGGGGTATAATTAACCCATAAAACGTGGTTTAATGATCAAGAATGATGATTTTGATGAACTTGAATATATGATTATAAGAGATCGAGTTTACAGATTTGATACTACTAATTTAGGATTAACAATAGCACCAACATTATATTGTAATTTTAACTGTATTTATTGCTATGAAGTTGGTTTAAAGAATAATGCCATGAATAGAAAAGTGCAAGGCGGTATTATAGAATTTGTTAAAAAAAGAATTGATCGAATTAAGAATTTTAATGTAACGTGGTATGGTGGTGAACCGTTGTTAAATTTTGAAGCGATCGAATATCTAAGCAGAAGCTTCCTTGAACTGGTAGAAGATAAAGTTAATTATTTTGCTAGTATTGTGACTAATGGATATTATCTTAACAAGAAAACAGCATTGAAATTAAGGGATTTGAAGATATATAATGCGCAAATTACGATTGATGGTACACCAGAAATTCATAATCGACGTAGAGCTTTACATAATGGCAAAGGTACTTTTGATAAAATTATTAAAAATATACATGATATTTGGGATATTATTCGTGTAAACGTTAGAATTAATGTTGATAAATCAAATATTGATAGTTTAGAGTCATTTTTTCAACTTCCTGAAGTTATAAGTTTGAAAGATAAAGTAGGTTTTTATCTTGCCCCAGTCGATGATTTTTCAAATGCATACACAAATCTAGATTGTTATACTATGAGAGAATTCTCAGAGCAAGAAGTTTATATAATGACTAAAATTTTAGAAAAAGGTTTTAATTTAATGATACTTCCACATATGCGTCCGACTATCTGTTGTTCAATTGGATTTAACAGTTTTGTTATCGATCCCAACGGTGATATATATAAATGCTGGGAGCATATTTCACGTGATGAGGAAAAAATAGGAGATGTCTTTGGAGGAATTTGGAATACTAAGAACTTAAATCAATGGCTATTATACAATGCGTTTGATAGTCCTGAATGTAGAGCATGCAAGATCTTACCAATTTGTCAAGGAGGATGTCCATATTACTATTTTAAAACAAGAAAGCGTAAGTGTAGATCGATCAAATATAATTATTCAAATATATTAGAATTTATAAGTATTGTTCAAAACTCTAACTTTAAGGATGTAAATATTCTTACTCATAAGGAAGGTTGATAATTATTGTTACAACTAACTATAAAAAATATTAATAAAACATACAATAACAATATACATGCACTAAAAAATATTAGCCTTGATATTACTACAGGAATTCTTGGTTTATTAGGGCCAAATGGCGCGGGAAAATCTACACTTTTAAAAATTATTTCGACTATTATGAAGCCAGACTCTGGAGAATTATACTTGAATGGTGTTAATATAGTAAAAAAACCAAATAAAATGCGGGAAATTTTAGGGTATCTTCCACAGGATTTTGGTGTTTACAGGAATTTGAATGCCGTAGAATTTCTTAACTACATTGCAAGTCTTAAAGGGATTGATACAGCCAGATCAAAAAATAGAATATTAAAATTGCTAGAATATGTGAATTTATATGAATACCGAAATAGACCTTTATCAAGCTATTCAGGAGGAATGTTGCAGCGTATTGGAATAGCACAGGCATTCTTAAACGATCCGAAAGTATTAATATTTGATGAACCCACTGTCGGGTTGGATCCAGAGGAAAGAGTAAATTTCCGTAACATGCTGGCCAATATTAGTACTGAAAGAATAATAATATTATCAACTCATATTGTTTCAGATATTGAAGCTGTGGCAAATAAAATTGCCATAATGAATAATGGTTTGCTGATACGTTATTCAACACCAGAAGAACTCCTGTCAGAGATTTCAGGGAAAGTTTGTGAAATTAATATATCAAGCGAAGAATTTTTCAGAAATAAAAATGATCTAATTGTTAGCAACTCAATACAAAGAACGGATGGAATTCTTGCCAGAGTTGTAGGTAATAATACAACGAGATATAAAGGGAGACCTGTTTCGCCAAAGCTAGAAGATGCATACCTTTACTTAATAAAATCAAATTTTGGGGATTAGTGATATGAAAAAGATATGGTTATTTTATAACATTGCTGTCGCTGATTTAAAAGAAAGAACAAGAAGAAAAAGTTTCCTTATAATTCTTGTGTTAACTGCTTGTATGGGTATTTTATTTATTCCAGAAAGAGGTTCAAAATTTGAAATCATGGATTTTGACGGATATAAGGGTGTTTATAACTCTGCCTGGATAGGTACTGGAGTTGCATTGGTGACTTCAATTTTTCTAAGTTTGATTGGTTTTTATTTGGTTAAAAATGCTGTTACACAGGATGAAAGAGCAGGAATTGGTGAAATAATAGCAAGCTCACCGATAACACGATTTAAGTATTGCTTTGGTAAATTTTTGAGCAATGTTATGATGCTTATTTTTATAATGTGTGTTTTGATTTTTATATCCGGATTATTGCAGCTAATAAGGAATGAGGATCCTAATATAAAAATAGGAGAATTAATATTACCGTTTCTGTTTATTACTTTGCCAACACTGATAATAGTATCGGCCATTGCCATATTTTTTGATTGTATTGACTTATTAAAAACTGGCATAGGTAGCGCGTTGTATTTTTTCATATGGATATTCCAATTATTTTTTATGTCTAAAAAAACATTCTTCGATATAATGGGTGGTAGCATTGTAATATCAGCAATAAAAAATGATATTAGTCTGCTTTATCCAGAATATAGTGGAACAGTTACTATTATTGATATTGGGTCCACAAGAGCAAACAACTTATTTATATGGCATGGAATTAACTGGACATGGAGTATTCTCCTCAGTCGTTTTTTATGGGTTATTATAGCTGTTATAATTATTTTTTTATCTAGTAATTTATTTGACCGTTTTTCTGATAAATCCAGTAAATTGATTTCTATATTTGATGAAGAGCACGAGTCAGAGAAGAAAATTATAATGAAAAAGTATAAAACAGCAGAGATGGCACCATTTCCTTCCGAGTTGGTTACCTACAAATTTCGCTTTTTTTATTTAATATTATGTGAAATAAAGCTTATTTTGTATGGTCATAGTATTATATGGTATATTGGATTTTTATGCTTATTTTTATTATCGGTGTATGATGCTCATTTATTATCTTTTCTCTACTTATGGACTATTCCGTTGTGGGCAACTATAGGATTGGCAGAAGTGAAAAATAATACTACTTCTATTCTAATGCACACAAGATATTATAAATACCATCAGTTATTTGCAGCATATCTTGGTGGGGTTGTATTATATATATTTGTTGGATTTGGTTATTTAATTAAGTCAATTGTAATAATGAGAAACTATGTAGTTATATTGTATGTTTTTATCGGAGCAATATTAATTTCATCAATATCGCTCTTACTAAATCTTTGGATTAAAAACTCCAAAGTTTTTGAATTAGTTTATATAATTATATGGTATTTGGGACCCATTCAAAAAGTATACCCTTTTGATTTTATTTATTTTACAGGGAATCATGGTGTAAATAATATACTTGTATACATCTTGTTAACAATAATATTTCTAATATTTTCATTTATATTACGTAAAAACCATAAAATATAATTGGGAAAAAGTATTTAGTTTATAGTAGTAAATGGTGGGTAAAATGAAGATATTTTATAATGCCCCCACTTGTCAAGACAATTTTTTAGCTTTTCTAAGTTAGGTTCTCCTTTCTTTATTTGTAAGCGTCAAACAGAAGCTCACATGGAACAATAATTGAAAATGCAGTACAATCACTTTGAAAAAGTTTAAAAAGTC
>ENA-OWPA01001286-OWPA01001286.1-bioreactor-metagenome-genome-assembly--contig:-NODE-1286-length-17644-cov-4.282461_pt1 | contig 17644 bp, 13 predicted proteins | sample MGYA00238139_ERZ651803 | MGnify/ENA primary metagenome ERZ651803 (study PRJEB26909, sample SAMN07631231) | bioreactor metagenome | isolation source: Switchgrass digestor | place: USA: Dartmouth...
GCCACAATGGTGGCCACCGTCTCCGTCCGCCAGACGTCGAAGGGATGGCCGGTAAAGATAGCAATGTCCGCCTCCTTACCCACCTCCAGGCTGCCCACACGGTCGGCCACTCCGGCCAGGATGGCGGCGTTGATGGTGATGGCCTTCAGCGCCTCCTCCTCATCCATCCCCGCCTTGTTGCACAGGGCGGCGCAGAGGGGCAGGTACTGGACCGGGGTGACCGGATGATCGGTGATGATGGCGGTGACGAGGCCGGCCCGCTGCATAATGCCGGCTGCCTCCCAGACCTTGTTGGCCGTCTCGATCTTGCCCCGGGCGGTCAGGATCGGACCGACGGTGACGCCCTTCACCCTGGGCTCGGCCGCAATCTGGTCGGCGATCATGTAGCCTTCCGAGCAGTGCTCAATAATCAGGTCATAATCAAATTCCCGGGCCAGGCGAATGGCGGTCATGATGTCGTCCTGCCGGTGGGCGTGCATCCGGAGGGGCACCTCCCGGCGCAGGACCGCACAGACCGGCTCCAGCTTCGGATCATAATCCGGCATCGCCCCTCCCGACTGCCGGGCGGCTTCTTGCTTCTGCATGTAGTTCTTGGCCTTGTAGAAAAGCTCCCGGGCGTACCCGGCGGACCCCATGCGAGTCGTAATCTTGCCCTTCGGCGAATAGATCCGCTTGGGGTTCTCGCCCAAGGCGCCCTTCATGGCGCTGTAGGGCTTCAGCACCATCTCCTCCACCGTGGCGCCCCACGTGCGGCAGGTGGCAGCCTGCCCGCCGATGACGTTGGCGCTGCCGGGGGTCATCCAGGCCGCGGTGATGCCCGCCTCGATGGCGTCCCGAAGGCCGGTGTCCCGGGGGTTGATGGCATCGATGGCCCTAAGGTGCGGGGTGCAGGGCTCCACCATCTCGTTGGTGTCGTCGCCGGCGGCGGCCACGTCCTGCTCCATGACGCCCAGGTGGCTGTGGGCCTCAATAATGCCGGGCTGCACCCAGCGGCCCTGAGCGTCGATCACTTCCGCACCTTCAGGCACGGGGATGTCTGTGCCAATGGCTGCGATCTTGCCATCTTTGATCAAAATGGAGCCTCGTTCAATGGTCCCATGGGTGATGGTGTGGATCTGTCCGTTCTTAATGAATAACACGCAGCAAACTCCCCTTTACGAAAACAGCTTGTCTGCGAAACTTCTACCCCCTTAACAGAGATTCCTCTTCCCTGATGGGATCCGCCGCGAAGAGGCTGTGACAGAAATGGAGGAATGGGTATGCAAGCCAAGCTGCGCCGCATGGTTCGGGCCGGGGTGGTCAGTCTGCTGCTGCTCAGTCTGCTGGCGACTGCGGGCTGCTCGTTGGGCGGGCAGCCGCAGCCGGATCCGGACAAGATCCCCGCGCGGGTCCAGAACGCCGAGGAAGTGGCGGAGCGGGCGGTGCCGGGATGGAAGCGCGCCCGGGAGCAGGGCCTCGTCGTGGACCTGGGCCAAAGCTATCCGGTGGCCGGATCCGACGCGACCATCCGGCTGGAGAAGGCCTGGTACAGCGGGCGCGAGGCTTACATCCTCTATACGGTGACGGTTCCCCGGGGCGGCACTTATGTGATGCCCACGGCGCTCCATCTCGGTTCTGACAGGGATGAGACCGACTATAGCTTCCCTGCTGTCGCCCCATGGAGCGACCTGAGCACCTGGGGCGGGTTCTCCCCGGAAGGCTTCCACAGCCTGTTCATCATCTCCGGACTGGACGTGCCGGAGGGCACCCAGCAGATCACCGCAACGCTGAAGGACTGGCGGGCTGTCACCCCCAACAGGGGCTTGGATGAGGACCTGACGCATCCTACCGACCAGGTCTACTTCACGCTGCCGTGGGATGACGCCTACCTGAAAGAACCGGCACCGGAGAGCATCCCACTGGACCACGAGAAAACCTGGCTGGGACGCACGCTTCGCCTGAAAGAACTGCGGGTGGGCACCGGGTGGACCTGGCTGACCGGCGAGATCACCCTGGGCGAAGGCGAAGATGATCCATCGCTGGACGCCTTCCTGATCAGCGGTGGGCGCGAGCTGGGTGCAAAGATCGAATACGAGCCGACTGGGGAGCCCGGACGATACACCTTTACCGCCGCCTTCGATGGGCTGGATGAGTGGCCGGCTCCCGTGTCGCTCTATCTCCAAGGAATCCGTTTCGGCACACACCAGACGCTGGAGTGGCGGATCCCCTGGGCCAAGTATCGGGACGTCGATTCGTCCCTGGATCGGCTGATGGACCCGGAGGATCAGGTGTCTGTCCCCTTCTATGGCAGCGAAATCGTCAGCGTCCGTGCTGACGACTGGGGCATCAGTTTCGAGGAGCGGGTTCCAAAGCAAAATCCTCCCTACGTGGAGCCACATCTGCAGGGGCACGGCCGCGGTGAGCCCGGTTGGCCCGGATTTCCAGATATGCCCGGGTTCGAAGTAATAAACGACGCCGGGGAAGTGGTCCGCAATATGGGCGGGGGAGGCGGAGCCATGTACTACACAAGGTTCGGACGGCACGAGAGCGTCTCCATCAGCCTGTACGAAGAGTATTTGCCGAAAGGCTTTCTCCAGTCGGAACAGCTCCTCGTCCGCTACGTAAATCCCAGCGGCACCATGGTAATTGATGAAACATGGCAGTTGACCGACGGCGAGTAACAAACAGGAGGAACAGCAGTGATGAACGGACTGCGACGGAGAAAGGGCCTTGTATGGATCGGTGCGGCGCTGCTCACGGCGGCGCTGGGACTTGCTGGCTGCAGTGCACAGCCGAGCCTCACCCCAGCCCAGTGGGCTGAGGAGTATGCGGCAGCTGTGATCCCCGGCTGGGAGCGGGCGACACGGATGGGCCTGCTGGTGCCCCTCGACCTTACCGCCGAGATACCCGGCTCCGAGGCCACCATTACCCTGAACGAGGCTTGGTACAGCGGCCGGCAGGCGTACATCCTCTTTACGGTGACTGCGCCCGACGGGGCCTATGTGGCGCCCGCCGCCGCACAATTGGGCGACGAGCCCGGGACCACCGCCTTCGCCCAGTTTGTGGCGCCATGGGTCTACCTGGATCCCTGGGGCGTCTTTACGGACGGGGGATACCACAGCGCACTGATCTTCAGCAACCTATCCGTCCCGGAGGGCGCCGAAAGCATGACGCTCACCCTCCAGAACTGGCAGTCCGTTGTGCCGCAGGAGAGCACCGGCGAAGGCGCCCCCGACACCACCGGACTGGGCCAGGTCCAGCTGACGCTGCCGTGGGACCCCAAGTACCTGGAAGAGCCGGAACCGTCCGTGATTCCCCTGGATTTCAACCAGGAGTGGGTAGGGCGCAGCCTGGCGCTGACAGAGATGCAGGTGAGGGCCGGCCGGATTGAGCTCACGGGTCAACTCAAGCTGAACGATGGCGAGAGCCATCCCGCGGTGCGGGGCAGTCTGAAGGTCGCCGGGCAGGAACTGCCGATTGTGGAGCAGATCACGTCGGAACAGGGGCCCGGCTCGTATCAGATCACCCTGGTCACTGACGGTCCCAACGCCTGGCCGGCGCCGGTGGAACTCCACCTTAAGGGCATCAACTTCAACACCAGCGGTACCCTGGAGTGGCCGGTGGACTGGGCCAAGTATGGGAATCAGCCGGAGGGAACCCCCGTCCTTCTGGAAACGAGCGATCAGCAGTCCACCCGGCTTTTTGAGAGCATCCTGACGACCAAATGGGCCGGCGGTGGGGGCATCATCATCCAGCAAGAGGAGAACAAGGAGAAGGCCCCCTTCGTCATGGCTACCCTCTACTACAGCGGGCGTGGCCAGGCTGACCAGCCCGGCTGGGAAGTGGCCAGTCCGGAGGGCCAGGTAGACTTGAACCCGACGGTGAAGACCTGCCCCGCCGACCTGGAGGGCTGCGACGGCTACATGGTAATTCCCAGCCAGGATTTCCGGGGAGCGGACCGGCTGCTCATCCGATACGTCGATCCGACTGCCGGAGTGGTCATCAACAATTCGTGGAAGCTGTACAAGGGCTGACGACTCGCACCCAGGCACCGCTAGGTCTGCGGGCTCTCGGTGACGTGCCGACTCTCCGGCAGAACGGGGGGATAGAAGGGATGCCGGCGCAGGGCGAATCGGGGCGCTCGGAGCAGCCGGCGGATCAGCGGCATCAGCCCGCCGCCGCTCTCCCAGATGTGGCGGGCCTCGATGGCCTCCTTGAACAGCATGGCCGGAACCCCCACAAACTGCTCCTCGCCGATCTGCCCCACCCCTTCCCGCTGGCCGAGGGAGGCAAAGGCGCCCCTGAGGCGCGGCACGAAGGCTTCCTGGGGCTGGCCGCGCAGTCGCCGGAGGATGTTGCGCCCGGCATGCCGCCCCATCTGCACGGCGACCTGGCCCGAGGGCGGCACCTCCCGGCTGGTCAGCGGGTTGATCACCGAGGCAGAGTCCCCCACCACATAGACATCCGGATATCCCTCCGCGCGGAGATAGGGATCCACCAGTGCCCGCCCCCGACAGTTGGTCGCAAAACCTGATTCCGCCAGCACGGCGCTTCCCCGCACTCCTGCTGCCCAAACCAGGAGGTCGAAGGGAAGCGTCGTGCCGTCTTTCAGGCGGACTTGACCGGCTTCGGCCTCCACGATGGGCCGGGCGGTGTGAATCTCCACGCCCTTCTGCTGCAGCACCTTCCGGGCGGTGTGCACCAGATCCGGAGCAAAGCCAGGCATAATCTCCGGCCCCGCCTCCACCAGTGTAAGCTGCAGCCGCCCCGGAAACTGGTCAGCCAGTTCGCCGGCCAGTTCAACCCCTGTCATGCCGCCGCCGGCCACCACCACCCGGCCCAGGGGCCGGCCGCCGCCGCTGAAGGCTGCAAGCTTATGAACCCGGGCCCGAAGCTGGCGGGCCCCTTCCCAGCTGCCCACTTCAAGGCTGTGCTCCGCCACGCCGGGCAGGCCATAGTACTCCGGCTCGCTGCCCAGTGCGAAGACCAGCAGATCATACGTAAGGGTCTGGCCATCTGCCAGGAGCACCTGCCGCTCTGTTGGGTCGACACGCTGCACCCGCCCCACCACCAGGCGCCCGGGCCGCACCACTACCCGGGCCAGGGGCAGCCGGATGGCATCTGCCTCCTCCCCTGCCACGTAGGTGTGGAGTTCTGTAGTAAACCAGTGGTACCGGTCGAGATTTACCAGCACCAGGTCGCAATGCCGGGGGAGGTGTGCCTGCAGTTCCAGGAAACAGGTCAGGCCCGCGTACCCGGCACCCAGCACCACTACCCGAGTCTCAGCATTTTCGCCTGCATCGCGCACGCTCCGCACTCCTTCCGAAACGGTTGTGTCATAGTCTGCCCCAACCGCCTGCGAAAAAAGGGCAGCGTTCGCGGCCAGTGTGCGCATAGCCCGCGGGGTTCCGGTCAAACTAAGAGCGGTCTCGGGCAACTCCACAACATAAAAAGGAGGAGTTCCACATGGCTGGTAATCGCCCTAGCCTGCAGGGTTCCAACATTACTGGCGTGAGCGGCGCACAGCACGGCGCGAAGCAGAACGCTGCTTCCATGCAGCGGGCTGGCGCTGCCGGTACCACCGGTGCAGCTGGTGCTGCCAACTATGAGTTCGGTACGGAACTCGGCACCACGGGCGGGGCCGGGGCCGCGGGCACGGCCGGGGCCAACACCGTTGGGCTTTCGGGCAGCAACATCACGGGTGTCAGCGGAGCGCAGCACGGCGCCAAGCAGAACGCTGCTTCCATGCAGCGGGCTGGGCAGAAGGCCGGCAAATAACGGGACCTGCGAACAGGACCTCGTCCGCCGAGAGGCGGCCGAGGTCCTTCGCATTTTCCTTGCCATTCCACCTGCGTCGTGGTATAAAGTGAGTGAGCGTTCGCTTTTGTTAAAGGAGGCGGTCGTGTGAGCCCGCGGGTCAGCGCCCAGCACAAGGAACAGCGCCGTCAGGCCATTTTGGATGCCGCCCTGGATGTTTTCATCGGCAAGGGCTACCAGGTGGCCACCATCGATGACATCGCACACCGGGCAGGCCTCAGCGTGGGCGCCATCTATCGCTATTTCCCAAACAAGAGTGAGATTATGGTGACCCTGGTGGGCGAACGGCTGGGCCGCACACCGGAAATCTTCGCCCGCCTCACCCAGTCACAGGAGGATCCCTGGGAGCGGCTGAAGCAGTGCATCGACATCTTCATCAGGTCTCTCCGGGTGCGCCATCCCGCCACCTCGCGGCTCCTGCTGGTCACGCTGGCCGAGGCCGTGCAGGACGGTGAGGTGCGCCAGGGGCTGCAGCGCCGCTTCCGGGCACTGGTGGAGTACCTGGCTGGAGTGCTGCAGGACGGCGTAAAGCAGGGCGTCTTCCGTCCTGACGCCGATCCCGTGGCTCTTGCCTGCCTCCTTCTCTGCACTGCCGACGGGACCGCCGTCTACTGGGTGACCGATACGCCTGAGATCAACCTCGAGGCCATGCGCACCACGCTGATGGCCATGGTGCGCTCATATTTGCTGAACAGGGAGTGACTGCTTGTTGAAGCGCCGCGTAGTTGTTACGGGTCTGGGCATACTCTCGCCGCTGGGCCGGAACACCGCCGAAACCTGGGAAGCAGCGCTGGCCGGCAAGTCCGGCATCGGACCCATCACCCGCTTTGACCCGTCTCGCCTGGCCACCCGCTTTGCGGGCGAGGTGAAGGACTTCGACCCCGCCTCCGTCATGGACCCGAAAGAGGCGAGGCGGTACGAGCGCTTCATCCACTATGGTCTCGCCACGGCGATTGAGGCGGTGGAAGACGCCGGCATCACATTTGACGAAGAACTGAAGGACCGGGCCGGCGTCGTCTACGGCAGCGGCATGGGCGGGCTGCAGGCCATCGAAGACACCAAGATGGTACTCGTGGAACGGGGGCCCCGCAGGGTCTCCCCCTTCTTCATCCCCAGCACCATCATCAACATGGTGTCCGGCATCATCGGCATGCGCTTCGGCCTGCATGGGCCCAACTACTGCGCTGTGTCCGCCTGCGCTTCAGCGGGGCATGCGATTGCAGATGCCTTCCACATCATCCAGCGGGGCGAGGCGGATGTGATGCTTACCGGCGGTGCCGAGTCCACCATCACCGAACTGGCCATTGCCGGCTTCAACGCGGCCCGGGCGCTCTCCACCCGGAACGACGACCCCGCCGGCGCCTCTCGCCCCTTCGACAAGGGCCGCGACGGCTTCGTCATGGGCGAGGGCTCAGCTACCCTGGTGCTGGAAGAGCTGGAGCACGCCAGGGCCCGGGGCGCCAGGATCTACGCTGAGGTGGTCGGGGCCGGTGCATCGGCGGACGCCTACCATATTACTGCGCCCGATCCCACCGGGCGGGGCGCTGCACTGGCCATGCGGAACGCCCTCCGGAGCGCCGGAGCCTCCCCTGAGGAGGTGGGCTACATCAACGCCCACGGCACTGCCACGGACCTGGGCGACGTGGCCGAGACGGATGCCATCAAGCAGGTCTTCGGGGAGCACGCCTATAAGCTGGCGGTGAGTTCCACCAAGTCAATGCACGGCCACCTGCTGGGCGCGGCTGCGGCGCTGGAGGGGGCTTTGACGGTCCTGGCCCTGAAGCACCAGGTGCTGCCGCCCACCATCAACTTGACGGACCCGGATCCCCAGTGCGACCTGGATTACGTCCCCAACCAGGCCCGGCCTGTGGAAGGGCTGGAGCTGGCGCTCTCCAACAGCTTCGGCTTCGGGGGCACAAACATCAGCATCGCGTTCCGCCGCTACCACTAGGAAGAAACGGCGGTAAGCAAGCCGGCCTGCTCTGGCGCCTGCACGGCGCCGGGGCAGGCCGGCTGTGACGTGCGCCTCACACGCTGCTGCGAGTCGGCTGCCGGACCAGGCCACCAGCCGCGTACTGCTGCCTAGCGTTCAGCCGCCCGGATTCGGCTGGTGATGGAGGGATGGGAATGGCTGAGGAACTCCACCACCGGATGGGGATCCACATCGCCGGGGTTGCCCTGGGCCAGTTTCAAAAAGGTGGAGACGAAGGCATCGGGATTTCCCGTCACCTTCAGGGCGAAGCTGTCGGCCCGCACCTCCGCCCGGCGGGAGATGGTGTTATGGAGGGGTGCCGAAACCTGACCTGCCAGCATCAAGAAGAGGAACAGGAGGGCCAACCCCCGGGGTGCATGGGGAGCAGGCAGACTGAGAGGCGCAACATCCACAGAACGGCGGAGCATCCAGGCTGCGGCCCAGAAGATGACCACTTCACCCAGCCCGCCCAAAAGCCAGCTTGCAACCACGTCCCGGTAGGCGGCGTGGGCCAGTTCGTGGGCCATCACCACCTCCACCTCATCCGGAGTGAACTGCTGCAGCAGCGTGTCGTAGAAGATCACCTGCTTGGTGGGGCCGAGACCCGTTACCATGGCGTTGGCCCGGGAAGTCTCGTGACTCACCTTAATCTCGCGGATCGCCTCCACCTGGACACCAGCCCGGTCTGCCAGACGCTCGATCATCGCGTGCAGGGCAGGATCCTCCACCGGCCGCAGCTCGTGAAACAGCGGCATCAGGACGACCGGGTAGAGAAGCACCATCAGGCCCGAAAAGGCCCAGTTCATGAGGGAAGCGGGAATCCACCACCTGCGGGGCCAGCGGCGGATCATCCAGAGGATGGGCAGGTAAAAGAGGCTGCCGGTTATCAGCCCAACCAGCAGCGATTTGCCCTGTTCGGCCAGCCACCCACCCAGCGTCTGGTGGGAGACTCCGTATGCCTTCTCGTGCCAGAGTTCCAGGTAGCAGGCGAAGGGCAGGTCCACTAGCGTGGAGATGAGCATCAGTCCGACGACAACCGCCATGGCCCCGGCCCAGAACCGCCCCCGTCCCAGAGCCTCCAGCCGCTGCATCAGGCGGGCGCCGCCCGGCCAGAAACAGAGCCAGAGCATAACAGCTACGGAAATGAGGTAGTTCAGGGTGGCCGCCACCCGCACCTCGCGGGAGAACTGCCTGCCCCGGGCGAGCAGATCCGCTGGGAAGTGGCGCAGGGCCACCGGGTCGAAGGGCCGCTCCTGCAGCGTGACGAAGAGCAGCAGCAGGGCAAGGCCCACGGCCAGTGTGTAGAGCACCAGCCAAAACCAGCGCAGCGTGCGGGGCGCAGCCTCGTTCAAGGGATCGACCTCCTCCAGAGAACGGTCTGTCCCCCCAATCCTTATGCTGCAGGCCCGTGCAAAAACCCCGGCCCACCAGACGGTCCCGGTGATATAGTTGTGAAGAATCGGCTTGCGAAAGGGTTCCGCAACCGGCTCCGGTCTGGTATACTAGGTTCGAGTTATAGTGATTCTAAGTCGCAGAGGTGATTGTCATGGCTGCGGTCGAGTCGACCCGCTCGCTGGGGAACGGGGAAGACCGGTTTGCCGCCGGTCTGAAGGCCGCAGGGCTGAAGCTGACCGCCCAACGCTCTGCTATCTGCCGCGCCCTGTCTGAACTCGCGGGCAAGGAACATCCCACGGTACAGGAGATTTTTGCCTCTTCGCGCCAGCATCATCAGGGTGTCAGCCTCGCCACCGTGTACAACACCCTGTCGGTTTTGAAGGACCACGGCCTTCTTTATGAGCTGGGGCCAGACCATGAGGGCGCCCTGCATTATGAGCTGGATACCGGAGCCCACATCAATGTGGTCTGCGTCCGGTGTAAGCGCATAGTCGACCTGCACGACGTCCCGGAGACCGATCTGAACCATGCGGTTGAAAGCCAGACGGGCTTCCGGCTCATGGGCGGTCAGTTCCTCTACTATGGGTACTGCCCGGATTGCCAGCGGCAGAGGGATAAGGCTGCGGAGAATTAGGCCCACCGGCGGGCATCACATAGACCGCCAGAACCTGTGCACCTAGAGGTGCCGGTTCTGGCGGTCTTTTTCCTTGGGCGGACAATTTTTCGATCAAAACCCTTGCCATTTTGGGCGCAGTAGATTAGAATGGTTCCAGATTAGAACGGTTCTAAAGGAGGTAGCCTCGTGGAATCTTCGGCCCGTCCTGCCAACGTACAGATTGATGGCGAACTTCGCCCTCTGCTTTGGGCTACTGTATACAGCGCTTTGTTCCTGGCCCTGGGGCTCCTCCTGGAGCATATGAACACGGGGCTCCCTGGCTGGGTAGTGCCGGCGGTATATAGCCTGGCTTACGTAACCGGCGGATACCTGCGGGTGGTGGAAGGCCTGCGGGCGCTGCGCCAGGGCAGCCTGAACATCGACATGCTCATGGTGCTGGGCGCCGTGGGCGCCGCGATCCTGGGCCGGTGGAGCGAAGGCGCCGTGCTGATCTTCCTCTTCGCCCTTTCTAACACCTTGGAGGAGTTTGCAGCGGGCCGGACCCGCAAGGCGATTCAGGCCCTGGTTTCCCTGCGGCCAGCCACCGCCCGGGTCGTCAGGGAGGGCGGTGTGGAAGAGGCCGTTCCGGTAGAGGCGCTGCAGCCCGGCGACATCATCCTGGTGCGCCCCGGCGAGGCCATTTCGGCCGACGGCGAGGTGGTAGCCGGCGTCTCTGCAGTCAACCAGGCAGCCATCACCGGCGAGTCGATTCCGGTGGAGAAGGGCCCTGGCAGTGGGGTCTTCGCCGGCACCATCAACGGCAGCGGACTTCTGACGGTACGGGTAGAGCGCCCGGCAGCCGAGTCCACCATCTCCCGGATCATCCGGCTGGTGGAAGAGGCCCAGGAACACAAGGCGGGAACCCAGCGGATGGCGGACTGGATCGACCGGTACTACACCCTCTTCGTCGTGTTCGCTTCGCTGGCGGCCTTCCTGGTGCCCTCCCTCCTGCTGGGCTGGACCTGGTCTGACTCCTTCTATTTGGCTATGCAGCTGCTGGTAGTCATGTCCCCCTGTGCGCTGGTCATCGCTGTGCCGGCGGCACTGCTTTCGTCGATCGCCGCAGCAGCCCGGCGGGGCATCCTCTTCAAGGGCGGCGTCCATGTGGAAGATGCCGGCCGCATTCGGGTGGTGGCGCTGGATAAGACAGGCACCCTGACCCGTGGCGTAGCGCAAGTGCAGAGCCTGCACCCGGCGCCGGGTGTCTCGGAAGAGGAACTGCTGACATGGGCCGCTGCGGCAGAAGCCCATTCGGGCCACCCGCTGGCGAAGGCCGTAGTGTCTGCCGCTGAAGCACGCAAGCTGGCCCTGCCCGCTGCGGCCGAAGTGCGGGAGGAGCCGGGCTACGGCGTAACCGCCCTGGTGGATGGAGTAGAGATTCGGGTAGGCAGCCGCCGCCTTGTGGCGGAGCAGTGCTGGGCTTCCATGGGCGCCATGGCCGATGCGCTGGAAAGCCGCGGCGAGACGGCGATTCTGGTGACCCGGGACGGGCAGCCCTTGGGGATCATCGGCGTGGCCGATACGCTGCGGCCCGGTGTTGAGCGGGCGATCCAAGCGCTGCGGGCGAGCGGTGTCCAGCGAATCGTGATGCTGACAGGCGACAACGAGCGGGTGGCTGCGGCCATCGCAGCCCAGGTTGGCGTGGACGAATTCCGGGCCAACCTGCTGCCGGAGGATAAGCTGGAGGCGGTGCAGCAGCTGCAGGCGCAATACGGCAGTGTGGCTATGGTGGGCGATGGCGTGAATGATGCCCCGGCCCTGGCTCTGGCGGATTTGGGCGTGGCCATGGGGGGAGCAGGCAACAACGCCGCCCTGGAGAGCGCCGATGTGGTGCTGATGTCCGACGAGCTGGCCCGACTGCCGGAGGCCTTTGCGATTGGCCGCCGGGCCCGCCGGGTAATGACCCAAAACCTGATCTTCGCCGTCGGCGTGATCATCACCCTGGTGATTCTGACCCTGTCGAACCATCTGACACTGCCCCTGGCGGTGGTGGGGCATGAAGGAAGCACGATCCTGGTGGCTCTGAACGGCATGCGGATGCTGCTGGCCGGGCGCATGCCGGAGGCAGCTCGGGTGGCGAGCCATGCCCCCTCTGTGGGTTTTGGGTTGTGAGTGGATGTCATCTCTCCGGACACGGTGATGGCTCCTTCCATCCCTTGCCAAGGCCCTATAGAGACCTGCGTGAGCTGACGGGGAATCATCGTCGGGAAAATGCGCTTCAAAATGCGCAGTCCAACTGATCCCGTACCCAAGGATGGATGCAAACACATTATCGCTACCGCTCTGTTCCGGATCGACACGCCGGGAATAGTGATACCGCTTTTCTCCAGGCGCCGCTATCGCCTCTTATTGATAGAATGTCACAAAATGAGCCACAGTCAAGCCAATTCATGAGCAGAGCTGGTCAGTTCCATGTGCGCCTAGGCCATGCAGAACCAACAGACGCGGCGAGGGCTGTCCCGAGTCAGGGAGACTGCGGGACAGCCCTCGCTTTATTCGGCCAACTGGAGCCTACTCCACTGGCGCATAGTCGGCTGGATCATTCACCGGGCAGTACTTGCCGAACCAGTTGAGGATCTTGCGGAAGCGGTCCACCCGCAGCACGGGCGGCCCCTGCCGGGTCAGGTCGTGGTTCGAGCGGGGATGCCGTACAAACTCCACCGGCGCCTGGCCGTAGAACTTGATGGCCATATAGAACTGCTCAGCCTGCTCGATGGGACACCGGTAGTCGAACTCGGAGTGCATGATGGAAAGCGGTGTCTTCACGTTCCTCACATAGGCCAGTGGCGAGATCTTCCAGAGGGCCTCCACTCCCTCCGGCGACCAGGGATCGTCCACCTTATGCTGCCAGATGTTGAAGAACGGGCCGAAGTCCGGGGTTCCGCTGAAGGAGACCCAGTTGCTGATGGAGCGGTGCGTAATGGCCGCCGCGAAGCGGTCCGTCTGGGTAACCACCCAGTTGGTCATGAAACCGCCGTAAGAGCCGCCGGTCACGGCCAGCCGCTTCTCATCCACCCAGCCCAAAGTAAGGGCGTAGTCCACCGCATCCATCAGGTCCAGGTAATCGTGCCCGCCGTAGTCGCCCCGGACGGCGTCCACAAACTTCTGCCCGTAGCTGGTGGAGCCGCGGGGGTTGATGAAGAGGACGCCGTAGCCGGCAGCCGCCAGGATGTGGAACTCCTGCTGGAAGCCATAACCCCAGGTAGTGGCCGGCCCGCCGTGGACCTCCAGCACCAGCGGGTACTTCTTGCCCGGCACAAAGCCCACGGGCTTCATCACCCAGCCGTGCAGGTCCCAGCCGTCCCGGGCCTTGAAGTGGAGTTCCTCAATCTCCGGCATGGCCAGCTGGGCAAACAGCTCCCTGTTCACATCGGTCAGGCGGGTCTCGGTGAACTCCCGGCAGTCCATCACAAAGATGTCGCCAATCTCCGTCTGGGTCCCGGCCACAAAGGCCAGAAGTTCGCAGTTCCGGTCGAAGGTCCCGCCGTAGATCTCACGCGGCCCGCCCGCGATGAGCTGCGGCTTGCCCCCCGCCACGGGGAACGCGTAGACACCACAGGCCCCCCGCTCGGTAACGGGGACGTAGACCAGGTTGCCGTCGGGCGCCCAAGTTACCTCAACCCCCTCACCGCCGGGCCGGACGTCCGCATTGACGGTGCTGTAGAAGGCAAGGTCCCAGTTGTCCAGGACCTTCGGTTCGCCCCCCGCCATGGGGTAGAGGAAGATCCGGTACTGGGTCACAGTCGAAAACTCATTCAGGTGGCCTATCACCGCCAGGGTATTGCCATCGGGCGAGAAGACCGCCTCCGCAAACATCCCCTGGCTGCCGGTGATGCACTTGGGGGCAAAGGCAGCCTCTGCCTCCTGCGCCGCTGCGGCCAGGGAGTCCGCCTGTGCCGTGGCGGTCTCACCTTCTGGAGGCTTCTCGCCCGGGGGCAGGGGGGCAGGGGTGGCCTTGGCGGCCGGCGAGTCAGGTCCCGGCACCTCGGCGATGAAGACGTCCTGCTTGTGCTGGTGCTCATCCTCGCTTCGCCAGGCGGTAAAAGCCAGGAGCTTGCCGTCGGGCGACCAGCGGGGATTGCTGTGGTCGTAGAAACCCCAGGTCACCTGTACGGGCGCCGGCATGGGGGCCCCAGGCTCCGGCACATCCACCACCCAGGTCTGGCTCCGCCGCTCGGGCAGAATGCCTGCGGCGTTGGAACGCCACTCCATCCGGGTGAAGACTCGGGCCTGGTCCCGTTCCCGCTTTTCGTCTTCCTTCTTATCGGCCTCCGTCTTTGGACGGGTGAGCAGCTCCCGGCGGTCATCCGGGCCCACCTGGGAAAGGAAGGCGATCTTCTTGCCGTCCGGCGACCAGACCGGGTGACTGGCGCCGTAGCGCATGGCGGTCAGCTGCCGGGCCTCGCCGCCGTACCTGTCGATGAGCCAAATCTGCGGCTCACCGCTGCGCTCCGAGATGAAGGCCAGGGTCCGGCCGTCCGGCGACCAGCGGGGCGACGAGTCGGACTTGGGGCCGCGGGTGAACTGCACAGGGCGGCCTCCTTGGGTGGGCACCAGCCAGATGGACGAGACCGGCTCCTTGCTCTCCTTTTCCACGTGGGAGCGGACGAATGCCACGACCTCGCCATCTGGGCTGATCTGGGGATCGCTCACGGTGACAAACTGGTACAGGTCTTCTGGCGTCAACTTGCGTCGTTTCATCTCAGCCATGTGATGCCTCCTCTGTATGCTCCGCAGAAAGTGAGCGGTATCGTGATTTCTTATGCATAAGCCGGGACAACCCCTGCCAAGCAGAGGAATTTTCTGCGTGTATCGAAGTAAAGTGGCCAATTCTGCGTGCTGCTGGCCGCCAGCCGGCTCCATCCATAGAGTCTTCCCCGGTACCGTACACTGTGTAAAAAAGCCAATGCACCCCGGCGGGTCCCTGGCGGGACCTGCCGGGGCGATTTGTGGATTCAGTCTTCCAGCGGAATCAGCTTTCCGGTGCCGAACTCGTAACCGTACCCTTTGGGCGGCGCCGTGTCTGCAGGCCAGCGGTGCACGAGCCCGGGGGTCTGGTGGTAAATCAGCGGTCTGGTCGTTTTGCCCTCATGAGGCCGGCCGCGCTCGGGCTTCCCCTGCACTGGGTTGACCTGCCGCAGTTTCACCGCCGCTTTGGGCTGCGGCCTTGGGGCGGGACGCCGAACCGGGTTCTGATGGACGTACCAGACCCCGTTTCCGGCGATGACCCGCTGCAGGCCCGGAGTCGCCTCCAGCGGTGTCTCCACAAGCATCACCCCCGTACAGTCTATGCAAAGCAAGGGGCCTCCTCCCTTTCGCCCCTGGGGTGGCCAGTGCCAAACCGGAGGGATCGCACAACTGGTCGGGGATGCTTCATCTGGTTTAGGTGGGACCAACGCCACTGGGCTGGACGACTTTGCAGTTCCCCATGGACCAGAGTTGAGATTTGCGGCACGCGTCTACCGCAGCTTGGCGCAGCCATGGCGCCGCGTCGACTATTGACAGACAACTTTCGCCGTCCAGGGCTCGATCGGTCATTATTTTCAGGTGCGGCCTCCGGCGACCTGAAAGAAATGTAAGAACGGGTCCGCGAGGAAAGCCTCTGCATACCCCCCTTACCGCAGCAAGGTGAGTTCTGAACCTGCATTGAAGGGGTTTTGAGCCCGTATTGGAGGGTTCCTCGCCCGAACTGGGCAGTTAAGGGGCTTGAGCAGCTTGTGGGCGAGGACCGATCGGTCATTTTTTTCAGGATGGCACCTCGATTAGCTGAAAAAAATGTAAGAACGGAGCCCGAACCGGCCCAACAACCGGTCGCAAACACCGCAAAGGCTTGACTACCCCTACCTGGTAGGGTGTCAGTTGTGAGTGGTGCGTGATGGCAGCAGAAAAGGGCACCCCTCCTGGAGAGTGCCCTTCTGATGCGCATTGTCGTACCTCAAGAGATTGCCGCCGGGGTTTGCTGCCGCTGCAGCCTGTTACTCGGGAGACTCCTCCCCCTCCTCGTCATGATCACCCACGGGCTTTTTGCCATAGCGCTCCCACAGGGCCCGCATAATGTCGCTGCGGGAGACGATGCCCACCAGCCGCCCATCTTCCTCCACCACCGGCACTCGCTTAATCCGGTAGTCCACCATGAGGCCAGCCACATCTGCCACGTGGCCGTCAGGGCCGCAGGTAATCACAGTATGGGTGCAGACCTCAGTCACAGGCATCTCGAGGAGCCGCTTCACACGCTCGGCGGCTTCCGTGTACCCCTCCACATAGTAGTACCACGGTGCGAAGAAGACACCAAAGGCCAGGGGATGCTGGCGCCGCACCCGCCTGAGCAGGTCTGCGATGGTGATGATCCCCACCACCCGGTTGTCATCATCCACAATCGGAAGGCCGTCCACCTTCTTAGAGAGCATCAACTCCAGGGCGTCTGCCACAGTCGCTTCGGGGCTGATACAGACCACCGGCCTGGTCATCACCTTGTGCACCAACATGCCCATCGCCTCCAGCCGCACCTACCGCCGCCGGTCCCCCTCCGCCCGGATCACCTGGTCCAGGATGGTCACCATCCGGTCCGCCTCTTCCTCTGTCAGCACCAGGGGCGGCGTCAGGTTGATGGTATCCCGGTAGGGCGCTACGCCGATGATCAGCCCCTCCCGGAAGCAGCCCGCTTCCACCGCAAAGCCGATCTCCGGCGTCGGATCAAACCGCTGCCGGCTCTCCCGGTCCCGGACCAACTCCAGGCCGATCATCAGCCCCCGGCCCCGCACATCGCCGATGTAGGGATTATTGAGGGCCAGAAACTTCGCCCGTACCTGTTCACCTAGTTCGGCAGCCCGTGCGGCTAGCCCTTCACGCTGATAAATTTCGATATTCGAAATGGCCGCTGCGCAGCAGACGGGGTGGCCCGCATAGGTGAAGCCGTGGGTGAAAGGCAGATCCGCAGCGGCGATGGCCTCCACAACCCGATCGTGGACCAGCACCGCCCCAAGGGGCAGATAGCCGCTGGTGAGCCCTTTGGCGGAGCAGATCATATCCGGCACGGCTCCAAAGTGGCTCACGGCCCAGTCGGCCCCGGTGCGGCCAAAGCCCGTCATCACTTCGTCGGCGATCCAGAGGATGCCGTACCGGTCACAGATCCGCCGCACATGCTGGAAGTAATCGTCCGGCGGCACGATGGTGCCCCCGACCCCCAAGATAGGCTCGGCCAGGAAGGCGGCCACCGTCTCCGGCCCCTCCTGCCGGATCCGCTCCTCCAGCAGAGCGGCGTAATGGGCGCCGGCCTCGGGGTCATCGTAGCCGTACGGCCCTGCAAAGCGGTCTGGGGCAGGAATGTGAATGAAACCGGGCACCAGCGGACCAAAGCCCAGCTTGTGGTGGGGCATGCCCGTGGCGGAAAGGGCGCCGAAGGTATTGCCGTGGTAGCCCTGGTCCAGGCAGATAATCTTATCCCCCTGGGGCCGGCCCTGGGCCCGCTGGTAGAGCCGGGCGAACTTCACGGCGGTCTCCACGGACTCGGCGCCGCCCAGGGTGAAGAAGACCCGGTTCAGCCCCTCCGGGGCCATCTCCGCCAGCCTGGTCGCCAGCGCCACCGCCGGTTCATTGCTGAACTGAAAGTATGTATGGTAGTACATCAGCCGTTCCATCTGCCGGGCTGCGGCCTCCGCCGGCTCCCGGCGCCCGTAGCCGATGTTGGTGAGGCCGAGGCCGCCCTGGGCGTCAAGGTAGGCGTTGCCCGCGGTGTCGTAGACCGTGGAACCCTCGCCCCGGCTGATGACCACCGGGCCCTTGCGCACCACGTCCCAAAACTTGATCTCCGAATGGATCAGGTGCTG
>ENA-OWPA01001290-OWPA01001290.1-bioreactor-metagenome-genome-assembly--contig:-NODE-1290-length-17558-cov-5.730565_pt1 | contig 17558 bp, 22 predicted proteins | sample MGYA00238139_ERZ651803 | MGnify/ENA primary metagenome ERZ651803 (study PRJEB26909, sample SAMN07631231) | bioreactor metagenome | isolation source: Switchgrass digestor | place: USA: Dartmouth...
GACCTGCCCGATCCGCAGCCGGATACCATTTTCGTGGTATCCGCGCTGGTTGCCCAGGCCGTGCCCGACCGTCAGGATGTATTCATCGTGGACGATGCTGTCCGAGACGACCAAGGCCGGATTATTGGGGCCCGTGCCCTGGCGCACGTATAGGCCCGCCGGGAGCCTTATCCCGGCAAAATAAAAGTGGAAGAGTACGGGATATGGGGATACACTTTTAGACTTGCAGAGTGACGGGGCATTTATTGCCCCGGTAATGCACAAGCCCGGTCACAAGTCCGGAAATAGGTATATTTTGATTTTACGTTTCAGGCTGGAATTTGGTAAAAGAATGATTTGATTTTAATGGTGGTGATGTAATGCGAGATTTAAGTACATTAACAAAAGAAGAAATAGAAGAGTTTTTTAATGTTTTAAATGTAGGACAAATAGCAATTAAAAAATTCCGATATATCAAAAGTAGAAAAACGTTTGAAGTTAGTACAATAACTGAATGGACTGGTACGGATGATGATGGCAAAGAAGAAGTTATTAAACAAGAAGATTTGTGGGAATTTACACTTGATTCTTTTGATACTGAATACCCATTAGAACCTGGATATGACTGGTTGTACAGAGAATTTCTATTAGCAAAAGGATTCAGAAAAAACAGGTTTAAATGTGTTTAATAGGTGACAAAAAAGTGAATGATGTTAAAGAAGAAAATCTTTTGTATTGTGGATATTGTAGGAAAGTGCTAACCAATAAAACAGAAATAGAATATAGCAGGTGGCTGTGTGAATTTTATAGGAGGGTATGAATTAAATGACGCCTAAACAACAAAGGATAATTGTTCAAACTATGGTTGCTGAACAACTAAAGAAAGAAAAGAAACGAATAATAAGACAATGTACAAATGCGATGATTGCCGCGTTCTGTATGGAACTTCATGATAAACATAAATGGGGAAAGAAACGGCTTAACCGGCTTATCGCAGATGTCACATCAATTTTTGAGGCAGTGTCTGAGAAATTCGTCACAATAGATGATTTTGTGCAGTGGGCAAGGGAATACGGTTTAGACCAACTTGTAGATGACAATATAAAGACCAAAGATTAATGCTACTTCGCAACTCCTATTTCAATTGAATATTGGTAATAGGAGTTTTTGTTTTCTGTGGTAACAGCCACTTCAAGGACAACAGAAAAGAGGTTTGCATATGTTTAAAGAGTGTATTACTTGCACAAAAAGACACATCGGATGTCACAATACATGCGAGTCATATCTGAGAGACAAAGAAAAATGCGAGAGAATCAAAGAATTAAAACAAAAGGATTTTGCATCAAGGTACATATACAAAAATCCATCAGGAGCCATATCTGCTTTAACAAAAAGATCGAGAAATCTTCGCTATGGTCGGGTGTCACAAGAAGACTAAATTTAAAGGAGGTAACTGAATTTGACAGAGTTTTATGAAACATTCATAATTGATGATGCATCAACGTGCTGTTCTATATGTTATGAAATGCTCGATCCTGGTACAGTAGCATTTGTTGATAATGATGGAGATGTTATATGCCAGGAATGTTTGGAAGAGATTAAAGAACGCAGTTGATTAATATTAATTTTTACGGTAAGATCAATATGACGGCACAGACGATTTTGTCTTATAACTAACTCCTTCCCTCCGGTCCCGAGTTAACAGACAAGGGGCCGGAACACTTAAAAGAAAATAATTTCTATAAAAGATATTGTTTTCTTTTTGTTTTCTGTTACAGGAGGTGTTGTCATATTGGTAAAGCTTACTAACATAGGACTCGTTGAACATGCAAAACGAGCTCTTAAAGAATCATGGGGATATGTTTATGGTACATATGGAAAAATTCTAACAGATGTACTATTGAATCAAAAGTTAAAGCAATATCCGGACAATGTTCAGAAATATCTTGACTTTATAAAGGGAAACTGGCTTGGACGTCGTACAGCAGACTGCGTAGGATTAATCAAATCCTATGTATGGTGGGATGGAAATGATGTCAAGTACGACTCGAAAACTGATGTAAGTGCTAACGGGATGTTTGACTTGGCAAAGAGGAAAGGCACTTTGGATACAATTCCTGAAGTCCCAGGACTTTGTGTATGGCGTAACGGACATATTGGAATCTATATAGGAAATGGCCAGGTAATAGAGTCCAAAGGAACAAAATACGGTGTCGTACAAACACCACTGCGCGGGACTGGCTCAAATAACTGGACCCACTGGCTTGAATGTCCGTTCATTGAGTATGTAACAGAGGAGAAGAAAGATTATAAGCAGATTATAAGAGAAGTTACAAGTTCTCCTGATGAGTGGCTCGAAGCGGTTGATATTATACTTAAACTTGCTGATATAGGAGACATAGGTAAACTTAAGATATTCAAATATTTCCCTGAGTTAATCGAGAAGATTTATAATGGAGCAAAGAAATAGGCTTGGTTATCAAATTTCCGAAATAAATGCTATAATAGAGCGTGGTAGACTTTCGTACCACGCTCTATTTGTTTGAATAGGAGGATAATAATGTTTAAGCATTTGACTCAAAAAGCGCAACAGGCATTATCAATTGCAGAAAGCTGTGCCGTAAGCTTGAAGCATGATTATATTGGGCCGGAACATATTCTATATGGTCTGGCCAAAGAAGGAACAGGACTTGCTGCTATAGTATTGTCTGAGTTTGGTGTAACAGCAGATGATGTGTTGCATCAACTGCAGATACTCACACAGCCAGGAAATTCAAACAGCAACCCACAATTTACAGTACGTTCAAGTAAAGTTCTTGAGCTTGCATACTATGAAGCTCAAAGAACAAACCAACAACTCATTGGGACAGAGCATATACTTGTAGGCCTTGTAAGAGGAGGCAATAATATAGTTATTGATATTTTGGATGAACTTGGAGTAGATCCTGCAGCTTTTACGAAAAGAGTGGTGGAAGTATCAGCCACAGGACAAGCAACAAGAAGTAAATCAGGAACACCAGTGCTTGATAAATTCGGTAAAGACCTTACAGAACTCGCAAGACAAGGCAAGATAGATCCTGTTATTGGCAGGGAAGATGAACTGGAACAAATAATACAGGTACTAATCCGTCGTACTAAAAACAATCCATGCCTTGTTGGAGAAGCAGGAGTCGGCAAGACCGTAATAGTTGAGGGACTTGCATTGATGATCGCAGAAGACCGGGTTCCGGAGATGCTTAAGAATAAGCGTATATTTTCATTGGATATCGGTTCTATGGTTGCAGGAACAAAATTCCGTGGTGATTTTGAACAGAGGCTTAAGCAGTGTCTTAATGAAGCTATAAAGAATAAGGATGTTATCCTGTTTATTGATGAGCTTCATACGATAATGGGCGCTGGCAACGCAGAAGGAAGTCTTGATGCAGCCAATATGTTAAAACCAGCTCTTGCCCGTGGAGAACTAAGAGTAATTGGTGCAACTACAATTGATGAATACAGGAAGTATATTGAGAAAGATCCGGCATTCGAAAGAAGATTCAAAAAGATTTTGGTCGATGAGCCATCAAAAGAGGATACAATTGCTATTCTTAAGGGGATACGTGATAAGTATGAACAGCATCATGGTCTGAAGATATCCAACTCAGCTATAAAGGCAATTGTAGAATATTCATGCCGATATGTTACTGATAGAAATCTTCCCGATAAGGCAATTGACTTGATGGACGAAGCCTTTTCAAGGGTAAGACTTGCCGGATTCAGAACTTCTCCTGAAGTAAGAGCTATAACCAAACAACTTGACTCAATATACTCAGAGAAAACAGAGGCTCTCGAAAAGAGGAATTTTGCGGAAGCAACAGCACTTACAAAGAAAGAAAAGAAATTAAGAAAACAACTCATGAAAGTTGCAGGTAATGTGGTTGTATCTAAGACAGAAGTTGATGAAGATGATATTGCTGAAGTTGTTACAATGTGGACGAAGATTCCGGTAAAGAAACTGGTAAAAGAAGAAACCGAAAGGCTTCTGAATATGGAAAAGCTGTTACATGAAAAAATTATTGGTCAAGATGAAGCCGTTAATGCAATTGCAAAAGCAATACGTAGAAGCAGGGCCGGTATAAGTGAACCGAGACGTCCTATAAGTTCATTCTTATTCCTGGGCCCGACTGGCGTTGGTAAGACAGCGTTAGCTAAAGCTCTTGCTGAAATTATGTTTGGAACCGAGGATGCACTAATCCGTATTGATATGTCAGAGTATTCGGAGAAAATAGATGTTTCAAAACTTACAGGTGCTGCTCCAGGATATGTTGGATATGAAGAGGGCGGTCAGCTTACAAACGCTGTCCGTAAAAAGCCTTATTCAGTAATTCTGTTTGATGAAGTAGAAAAGGCTCACCCTGAAGTATTCAATACTCTTTTACAAGTCCTTGACGATGGAAGATTAACGGACAACCAGGGAAGACGAATAGACTTCTCCAATACGATTATCATTATGACATCAAATATCGGTGCAAGAGATATAATAAGCAAGAAGAAAGTATCTCTCGGATTCAATATCAAAGAAGATACTGAAGAAACCAAATATGAAGAAATGAAACAGAAGGTTTTAAGTGCAGTCAACGATTTCTTCAGACCGGAGTTCATAAACCGTATTGATGAAATGATTATATTCCATCCTCTTACCAAGGAAAATATATATAGCATTATTGATTTGATGATCGCCGATCTCAATAAGAGATTGTCACAGAAAAACATATCAATTGCTATTACCGATAAGGTAAGAGAATTCCTGATGGATAAAGGATATAGGAGAGAGTATGGCGCAAGACCTATGCGTAGAGCGATAAGAGAATATATCGAAGATCGCCTGGCGGAAGAAATACTTAAGGGGAACATCACATCTGAAAATATATTAATAGATCTTGATGATGAGAATCGCATTGTTTTTCTTGATCCAAATAGTGTACAAGCCGTGCAATCTATACCGGTTGACGAAACAAATAACGAAGAAGCCACAGGTGTCTTGGTGGAAGCCGTCAGCAATAACTAAAAAGTAATCCCTTTACGTTATAAGAGGGAAACCGTAAAGGGATTACCCCTTATGGGGGAAACAAAGAATGTATCGTCTTATATTATTTTATACGTGTTAAAAATAATTATACATATGGAGGGATATCAATGGTAAATAATGAAGATAAGATTGTGAATGAAAAAATTGTAGAGGTAATAAAAGAGACATATGAACTTCTTACTTCAATTGTACATGAATACAATGTTAAAGAGGATTTTGACATTGCAAAAATCAGTATGCGGATAGACTCAATCATAAGGAAGTTTTATGTCTCGACAGATAAGAGATATTTGGTGTTAGAAGATATTCTTCTTAACCTGAAAAATGTCATTGAACAGGCGTACTATAACAAAAGTAACGACAATACCGTATTATTGATACGTACAGCGCAGGCAGTTCGTTTTGAACTCAAATTAATGTTGGAGTCATTTGAAAATTCTAAAGAAGGGAGGACAGGGAAACAAGGAGAACAGATTAATATAGATGAGGAGCGTTTTATAATAAATACCTCCGAAGTAAAAGAACTTTCCATTCCTCAACTGTTGAATGAGCTTGTTGGATGTTTCAAGGAGATGTCAACAAATGTTAGAAAGCTGACAGCACTTGTAAATTCACTTGACGAGATAGTTATAGAAGTCAGCAACATAAAGAAAATCGTATCAGATCTCCTTATATCAAACAGCGGTAAAGGAATTGACACCAATGGACATTGAACATGGTGTTTTCATAGACAGTATGCAACCAATTCATATAATAACGAGGGTGTGTTGTAAATGGACAAAATCTACAATATGCAACATCCATGTATCAATAACGGCATACTATTGTACAGTTGTAAGTTGCATAATTCAGATCTTCAATATAATAGCACTTACTTTGTACAGGTAATATTTGTGGATAATCACTTGTGGTTTGCAACTGTCGAAGGACCATCACAAAAGGATAATGATTTTCATTATACTACAACAGAAACAAGTGATAATACAAAAGGGCAATTATTCCGTTTATGTAACAAGGCTTGTAAGCTAATAAGGCAAAAGCTAACAGATAATTTCAGTTTAATAGATTGCATTGATGCTGCAGGAAAGTCAACAATATTTATATCAAAAATGCCAGACGCCCATAACATATACAACAATATTATATTATATTCACCCGATGGAGTAATAAATATGAGTGAACCACTATCCAGGGAATCATTCCGTTATGATCAATATGCATTTAACAAAAAGATTAAAGCAACAGACATAAATAATCAAATAGACAGAGAACTTCTTAAAAATATGTATTATACAATAATAAATGGTTTTGTCATTGATACGATATTAACTGTTCAAGTAAAGGATAACGATCCGGTAAAATCAACCTTCACTATGGTTATTCCAGATACGAATGACTATGAGGTGATTAAGGATAAATTTGTAATATATAACTTCGTAAAAGAAATAAAAAAGCTGTATTTATCTCTCACAAGGTTACCAAAATTTCTGTTTGTAAACAACAAGAAATCTTGTATAGCACACTTCAGGGGATTTTATAGTCCAGCACGTAATGAGCTATATCTTTATGACTGTAATTATGTATCCGACTTTCAACCAAACATTAATGCCATGCCGTATAAGATACGTCTTGCTTATACAACTGATCTTGTTAAATCAATTCAATACCTGGAGCAAAAATCGGTTAATATTACAAGTTTGAGGTTTCAGCCGATAACCGATCCAGACGAAATCGCAAAATCAGTTCTTAACGGCGGTAAGGTAATATGCGTCCTGCCAGATATGGATTATAATATGCATCGTACAGATGCAATGATAATATTAACAGAATAAGAAGGAGTGAGGATATTGCCAACGTTACCGGTCGAGTTTAATTATGCTGTTAGATTAATTGAACCAGAACATTTTAATTTCTGCGTGTTGAGCGTAAGAGCTCCAACATATACATCCCAGGAACTCACAAACAGAGTTCTTGAGTTTAATAAAGATATTGACTATATGACACAGCAGGATGGAGAGGAGAGATGGTCACTACCAGATCCTAATACATGTAGTACAGTAGGTCTATTTAAAAGAGAAATAGGTCTTGGCACCTATGAATATGTATATCTGTTTGGAGATCCATTGGGATTTACGGATACTATTGAATTATTTAAGTCGACATTAACAGATCAATCAATAATGTTCAATGAATCTATTTACCACAGACAGATAAGTAAGCTCGGTATCTTCCTTACATGGCTTGCAGAAAAAGATAAATGGGAACATTTATCGGCAGTAATGATAACACCAAGTTTAACAAAAACAAGCGGTGGTTTTGCAATAGCACAGGAGTCATGCAAACTATACGGAGTACAATATGAAAGAGGAGTAAGAACAGTATGCGGTGTACAATTATATGATGATGACAGTAAGTTTGAAATAACATTAAAAGAGTACATCCAGAAGGAGGAGAAGCTTAAAGAGCTTCTAAAAAATGCCGGAGGAGTAAAGACAGGAGCACACCTGATACCTGAGTATCTGATTCAAATGAGGTTAAATGATAATCTGACACCAAAGCAGTTCGAAGATTTGGCTACACAGACTCAAATATTATTGGATGGATGGGGTATTCAACTCCCGCCCCTGTTTGAAAAATATTGCAAATTGTCAGGAATTATATTTTAAACAAAAGCCGTTGCAAAGCTTACGCGCAACGGCTTTTGTTGTAAAATGAATTAACTTATGATATTATGAAGTCACATTTTTAGGGGGAGTTAAACAATGAGTATGACTGACTATATGTTAATGAAAATGGAAGAAAACGAAGGACTATGGACTATCGGAGTTGACGAATATGGTAAAACCATAATTGTTACCTCTAACGGACCTTGTCACGGTATTCAAGAAGAAAATGGACAAATAGTAACGGCTGAAACATTGATACAATTATTCAATGAAAAAGTTTATAAAGACTAAGTCCTAACAAGGACTCTTTTGAATTTTAAATAGGAGGATACGATTACTATGGATAGTAATAACAAGAACATTTTCAATAACAATACGATTGTATTTAAAAAACAAGGGAATCAGGTACAGGTAGCTCCACAGATACAGCAAAAAAGAACGGCAATCGAGCAGATATCGGTAAAAGAGTTTGATTATCAAAGTGGATTTGAACCTACTCCGGAACAACGTGCAAGATGGGAAGATGAAACTGCAATGATGCAGGCAGCACCAGCCATTGCGCAGAAACTAAAAGCTATAAGAGAAGAATTAAAACAGGAAATCGTCGAAAGGGAAGACATTATCGATGCAAGCATCCTTGCACTGATAACTGGGCATCATCTTGTTATGATTGGACCTCCCGGCATTGCTAAGTCACTTCTGGCAAGGTCAATCTGTAAAAGAATTGTAGGCGGTAAATATTTCGAGTGGCTCTTAAACAAAACTTCAGATCCATCAGAAATACTTGGTCCGTTCTCAATCAAAGGGCTTGAAAGTGATGACTTTATAAGGATTACGTCAGGAAAATTGCCGGAGGCTCATATAGCATTCCTGGATGAACTCTATAAGAGTAACCCGCCAACTCTTAATATGCTGTTACCGATTCTCAATGAAAAGATATTCCATAACGGTACAAGAACGGTACGGGTTCCGCTAATCAGCATGTTCGGTGCATCAAACGAGCTTCCTGAAGATGACAGTTTGAATGCTCTGCATGACCGCATGTTGTTCAGATTCATGGTTAACAATGTGCATGATGCAAGCAATCGTATGCTGATGTATAATGGATTCCTGGAAAGGAGAAATCCAAAAACAAACAAAAAACAAATAACTACTATTACGATAGAAGAGCTCCAGGATATTAATCATGCCGCGAAGTTTGTTGTCATTCCAAAGAATGTATTAAATCAGTATGACCAGTTGCTTATGACCCTTGAAACATCCAACCAGATCGTCGTAACAGACCGTAGAAAAAATGAAGGACTTGCGGTACTTCAGGCAAGCGCAATTCTCGAAGGAAGAGATGTAGCAACAGTCGATGATTTCAGGTATCTCACTTCTGTCTGGTGGCAGAGACCTGAAGATATAAAGGTCGTTTACGAAGCGATAATGAAAGTAGTAAATCCGTATGAAGCAAAACTTCGTGAGGAACAGAATCATATAGCACAGATTCTTGCAAATGTAAGAAGTGCAAGGGATGATTCCGAAAAGGCTCAGAAAGCCGTCGAAGCTAAAGCGGAGCTTAACAATGTTATAAAGAACCTTGATAAGCTTTTGAAGGACGCAAAGAGGAACGGTAAGGATACAACAAGAATTGAACAGCTCAAACAGGAAGTATATGCCCATCAGAAAGCCATCCTCAACGAGAATCTCGGTATAACCGATGATATACTGGAAAGCACCGGCTTTGGAGGCATTGATGGCGAAGTATAAGGAGGTATCCTAATGGATGATCTGAACAACATGATCCCAATGAACGGAGAACCAATAGATGGACAGGGTGAAGGAGCTTCTGGAAATGCAGAAGCTCCAGATACTCCAAGAGTAAAGAAACAGTATAAACAAAAGATTCAAGCAAACCTTAAAGGGAAAAATATTGAAGAAATCCTGAATCTTGCACAAAGACAATTGCGCAATGATTTGTCCAAGTATTCCATTGACTCCATTCCTGTAGAACACCGCATGATAAGAGAATTGGAAGACATGTCACCGATAATGCAGAAGTGGGTAGAAAGAGGAGACTCCATTATTAAGACTTATCACGAGTTCAGTGATGATATTGTGCTTGCCCTGTATAAGAACCAGCCAGAAATGGTTCATCCTGACGACATGCATCCGAGTTATAAAATAAATCACAACCTGGTAGATGAGATTACATCTGACCCACAATTTGACGTATTGAAAGATTATTGTACAATGGATTTATTTTCATCCGCAGTTGCGTCCGAAATCTTACATGACAAAGCGATAAAAAGACTTGATGAACTAAGAGAAGAGTTTAAACAAAATGGCGGAGATAATATATTTGACGCAATTAACGATGCTATCGCAAACGAAGAAGAAATACAGGCTCTTATAGATAAAGCAAAAGTTGCACACCAACTGCAACAGCAGCTTGCGCAGGCAGGACAGACAAACAATCAGTTGAATCAGATTACGAATCGAACTTTATTGGATCTTGCCTCTGCCATGAAAATTGCCAATACACATAAGAGTAGGCTTGAAAAAGTAATACAGAATAGCCCGGATCAATTACAGAAAGTTCAGGACGCAATGAAGGAAGGACTGTCAGAAGCAATCAATACAGTATCGGAAGTGCAAAAATATATACAGGCATGGGGTTTTGAAAGCGGAGAATCCATCAGAGTTCCGTTCCAGAGCAAAATGACAGCAGTAAAGAAACTTATGCAGTCAAGAAAGCTCAAGAAGTTTACTGATGTAATAGGTGCAATGAAAGAGCTTGCTATGAAGGAGCAAAAGAGTAAATCCAGAATAGGTGCCTTGGAGATTGATTCTGTTACAACAGGGGATGATGTGTTTAAAGCACTGCCGTCAGAAAGAATGATGCTCAATAATAATGCATCAAAATTTCTTCTATACAAGAAGATGTATGAAGGAAGCCTGTTACAGTATAGAACAATTTCAACAGAAAAGAAAGGCAGAGGCCCAATTGTAGTATGTGTGGATATATCAGGTTCAATGGACGGGACTCCGGAAATATGGGCGAAGTCGTTTGCCGTTGCACTTTTACATGTAGCTCAGACTCAAAAGAGAAATTATTGTTATATCTCATTTGAATCAAAAGTACGTGACGTATTCATTCAGGAGAAAGGTTATCTTGACCCGGCTGCTGTAGTAGACATTTGTGAACGTTCTTGTATCGGTGGTACAAATTTCGAGGAACCATTGAAGAAAGCTCTTGAAGTATTAAAAGACAGCCGATTCCGCAAAGGTGATATTGTGTTTGTAACAGATGGTAATTGTAGCATATCAGAGGATTTCTTAAGAGACTTCAAAAAGGTTAAGGAGGATAAGGAATTCTTTGTACGCAGCATAATAATTAACACAAATAACTGGGCGTCAGACGAATCAGTTAAACTGTTCAGTGACGAAATAATCCCAATCAGCAGCCTGGCTGATTTAAAGAGCGGTGAAGAAGCCGCTACGCAGGTATTTAGAGGCATAGGAGATGATGAGTAATGTTAATTGACAAGAACAATATAGATCAATTTATATACAACGCAGAACAAACATTTACTGAGATCATAGTGGAACTTACACAGCCACAGCTTAGTCCGAAACAGCGGCTGGAGGCAATCTCTACAGCGAAGAAAAAGTATATATCGCTTATCAACGAAATGGCCAAGGTTAAGAAACAACTTGCTGATAAAGACTTGATCTCAAAAATTGATCAATTTGTTAAGAAAAGTCACGAAGAATATACGAATGCAATCAATTACGTAACAAACGAGATTGCGGGAATTGATGACCAAGCAGAGTATGTCGATGAAGTAATAGATCAGGCAAAGTCATCGACCATTATCCCGCCAGCGATATTAAACGGAAATACAAAGGAGTATCTTATGAGTCAGCCAGTACAAGAAACCAAAATAGCAATTACCCCAACAACACAGACTCAGCAGACGATAAGGCCAAATCCTGTTACAGCTATTACAGAGGAGTCTGTATTGAATTTCGCGGTAGTTAATGTATCAAATGGGATTGATCTCGAGGATGGAGAAGCAATTCCAGACGGTTACAACGGAGAAGCAATATTTGTTGTTAATCCGTTTACCAAAGATTGTAGAATAAAAGTAACACGGTTTATAAACCAGGATAAACTTGTAGAGTATATCCAGGAACATTACAGAGCATGTAAAGAACAACCATTGATTATCAAAGGCTATCTCGGAAAGCCAACATATAACGTAACCATTGGTTTTTAACTAAAACATAGTAAGAATTCTCCCATCCTCTATAGGTGGGAGATGAATTGCATACTACAATTCGGGGAAGGAACAGCCCTTTGAGCTTGGGTAAACTTGGCAGGTTACTGCTATTGACCAAGAAGCTGCCACTTCTATAAGTGGCGGTAGTTCACGAATTAAGGAGGTATTTATATGGTCATTTCAGCAAGAACAGGTAATAGTTCAAAAGCAGGATTACTTGGATATCTTACTTTCATGTCTATTGGACAGCTCAGGGTGCATAAAAACGATCTGGCCGCCTCATTCCAGAATGCAGGATTGTCATTACATCAATACCAACCCGGGGACATCCGGGCTTCTGACGCTTTCAGAAGAGCGACATCGTTACTTAGAAACAAGAAGATTCCAATCCAATATGGAAGTGGACAAGCTACTGCCATTTTGGATATCACGGAATTTTCAACTGACGATGAGGTTCTTCGTTACGTCGGAAGGAAAGTTGTAGACGACAAGAACAGGAAGCTCGATTATCAGAAGATTACAGTTTTTGTCTTTGATCGTTCTACAGAAGATGTAATATATGACCCAATTGCTCCTGTATTTCTCAATGAAGCAAATTACGACAGCATCATGAATGATATCGTCAACACATATAAGGATTGGTGCACATATCATACAAAGGATACCATCAGGAACATCTGCAATAAGGTTATTGCATCATTGATGCCTACTCCTGTAACAGCAGTACAGGGTGAACCTTCTATTGCAAAATTCATACCGGTAACATACGAGAAAGAACTCATGGGGTTAAAGCAGGTCATATCAGACCTTTCAAGTTATCATCTTAATGGAGAGGAGTCTGCAGTCCAGTATATCGAACTATTTGAATCAGATGCAAACAAGGCATTGCTTAACGCGGCTGTTCATGGTGATGTACAGGCAAAAATACAGACAATGATTAATGAGATGACTGAAACATTGAAAAAGAAAGGTTCCATTACAGTAGAAGCCGGTACAAGAATGGCAAACAAACTGCAGGAAATGAGGAAAGAAGTAGTCCATTACTCTAATCTTCTTGGTACATCAATGACTATTCTTGAAAAACAGATAGCTACTGCTCTTACAAGGGTGGAGCAGGCACCGAAGGACGAAGAGAATAATTGAAAGAAGTAAAAGTATATTTCGTCATCCGGATGTACAATGGCCAACGTGAAGGCAATATGGTTATGGCCGGTACATCTTTGGATGACGAACATTTAATTATGGCGGCCGGCTTCGATCCTTATGATGTATTTGCAGAGTTCAAGATTGAAGAAGGTGATATATTAGATTTTGATAAGATAACAAGATATGGTGCAAATCTGTCAGAAATAATTATGGATTTATCACAGGCAGAAGAAATATATCAAACCAGATTTTCTTCTGATATGCAAGATAAAATTGAAAAAGCAGAGTAAGCGAGAGGAGAATGAACTATGATCGTAAAGGTATGTAAGGTTTGTGGGAGTTTAAATTTCAAAGCACAAACAATAAGGGAGGCCATTGTAACAGCAGAGCTTGATGAGAACGGGAATCTCGTACCATCTATTATTTCCGAGGATGAGGTGTTAAGTAATCTCTCTTTCATGGAATGCGCAAATTGTGGCAACCCAATTAACGACTTATCTACAGACATCGTTGATGCTACAGAGTGCGCAGAATGTAATGAATTCGTCAAAGTTGAAGAACTTAATGAAGAAGGCAAATGCCCAAGTTGCGCCAATCCACGCCCGGATTTACAGGGATTAAGCCAGGCACAGCTTATAAGAAAGATTATTGAGCTTGAGAAAAAGATAAATATGCAAAAACAAGCATCCAAGAGTGGAAATGAAACAATAACTGAAGACTTTGAAGCCGCATTGGACTCAGGAGAGATCATATAATGGACAGATATCTGTTCCCGGAATCCATTGAGGAATTATATAAACCTCTCGACATTCAGTTAAGAGGAAACGGATTCAAGGAAGAATCAATACAGGGAGCAATTGACTCTGTTCACGAATGCTGGGGCCAAGCAGTAATGCTTAAGAAGTATTCCAAGTGTTCAAAATGTTCCCTTACCTGTGACAGAAAAGTTCCAGGTATAGGGAACATTGATTCTCCGTTGATGATAGTAGGAGAGGGCCCGGCAGCAACGGAAGTTGCCATGCGTATGCCTCTTGTGGGTGTTTGCGGCTTAACACTCACAATGATGCTGAATAAACTTGGCATATCAAGAAACAGAGTATATATTACAAACGCAGTTAAATGCACACGATTTGACGAAAACGGTAAATGGCAGAATCCCGATGAACATCAGGTAGCTGCATGTATTGAGCATCTTTTGGCGGAAATACAAGTGGTTCAGCCAAAGGTGGTCCTGGCTTTAGGGACAAAAGCAATGTGGGCGTTATTGTTTGACTTTAAAGCGAAAATAAGCGAACAGAGAGGAAAGGTGTTAAAGATTCATCCTGACTACGAAGTAGATGCAAAACTTGTTTGCACTTATCATCCAAGTTATCTGTTACGGCAGGGTAATACCCCCAAGGCTCAGGAAATCAAAAAAATTATGTTTAATGATATTTACGGAGCTGTAGAGCTTGCAAAAAGAGCTGCTCCTTATTATGATTTTAATAAGAAACCATTATTTTTGAATAAATAAATAATCAGATATAGAAGGGAAGATTATTGTGAGGATACTTGGAAATCGTGCATTAGTAAGACGAATTGATTTCGAAAAACAGAATAAGTCAGGTATTATTATCCCATCCCAAGTAAGAAGTCATACTTATATGGGAGAGGTTATCAAAACGGGTGAAGGGATTTCTGTGTCAAAAAACAAAAAGGTTCCTATGGAAATCAAACCAGGAGATTGTGTCATCTATAGTTCTACTATAGGATGGCATCTTGATAAAGGCGATGAACAGTTCACGATTATTAATGAAATGGATGTACTTGTTATCATAAGGGATGGGGAAATGTATGTTACCAATAGCAGGATTCTAGCAGAAGAGCCAAAAAGCGATGTCATTATGGTAGGAGGAATAGTCCTTCCGACACAGGCCTCAAAAGACAATCCTGATACAAAGGAAGTTATCGTTCTTAAGAAAGGACCTGGCGCTATTGCGAAAGATGGTTCAAGGATTCCAATTGATATCAATATCGGGGATAAATTATTAATACCGGCCAATTGTGGACATACATTCAAGAAGGACGGAAGAGAGTATATCGTAATAGCCGAGAGGGATATAATCGGCATAATGGAAGGTGAGGATTAAGCTATGTATTTTTCAATTAATCCGTTGGCATTGACCGGGAAACTCGAAGCGATGAAAAAGTTTGTTGCAGACGGGAATGCTCCCGTCTGTATAGAAACAGATGCAAAAGAGGGAAAAATTATTCTAAAAGTCGCAGGAAGAGTTGCTTCACCAACAATGTATATACCCGCCAAGATTTCCAGAGATGGAGTATCAATGGTGGGTATTGATTTATTTATAAAAGTATTGAGAACATATGTTGGTTCAGAAGTATTTATAAAAGAAAGCAGTGGCCTGCTTCAGATTTCATCTCAACCTACATTCTCAAAAGGAGGCACATTGACTCTAACCACTATGCCACCAACGACAACGCTGCCGTTATTTATTGCAGGAACATGTAACAGTGAAATAACTGTAAATTACGAGACGCTTATGTATGCGGCAAAACTTGTCGGTACATTGTCAAAGATAGATAAAAACAATCCTCTTACCGAAGCCGTTGAAATAAGCTATAGCTCACGTAATGTCACACTTGCAATGATGTCGTCAAGAGGCATTGTAACGGTATCGATAAAAGGAGACACTATCGGAAACGGTGCAATTCTTATACCATATAGTGTTTTAATGAATTTACCCGCATCAAAGGACTCAACAGTCTGCATAAGAAATTGTTCTAATACTGCAGAGCTTGTATGCGAGGACTGGAGCATTGTATCTTCAACTTATTACGGTACACTCCCCGATTACAGGTCAATGTTGGCCACGCCAGCAACAGAAGTCTTATCTGTTGATACTGCAGAGTTCATACCGGTCTTGAGAAGAGTAGATCTTCTTACCGATATTAGTGTAAATGGCGGTAGATACGTAATTTTTGATTTGGAAAAGGATGCAATGAGAATTTCACTGGCCAGTAGTAAAGGTTCATACGAAGATAGAATAGTGTGTAGCTGGGACGGCCAGCAGAAGAGCGTTGGTTTCTTTGTCGAGGACTTATTGCAATCGGTACTTGCCGTAAATGCATATTGCACTGAATTAAGATGGATAAACAATGCAGTAGTTGTTGCTTCAAGTATTCCTGAAGAAGATATCAATACTGTTTGTATAATACAGCAAATCCAGGTACAGCAGAGTAATAATGCTCAACAGACGGTAAGCAATAATCAGACAGATGCTGATTCATCTGTTACTGCAGAGGTAAATGACGGGGGTGAGGTTGAGAATGAAACAGACAACGATAGAGAATACACAGAATCAACAAATGGAGGAGAAGCAGAAGAAGCAGAGCTCGAAGGAGCTGGAGTTTGATGAGAACAAAACAATAGAACAGTTATGGAGAGAAGGAAAGCTCGGCGTGTCCGACTATTCAGATTTTGTTTTGGGAATAGACAATCTTGGAGGAACAGCATATTTTAAGATACCAATTGACCAGATTCTACGGGTTACCAGGTATTTATATGTACTCGATGCAACCGCATTGCCGTTAAGGTACTGTGGAGATAACTACTCTGTAAGCCACAAGGGAAGGCTTGTCTGTAACAGAGTCACTAAGGAAACATATGATTACCTGGTTGAGAGAAAAAAGAAAGACAATCTTAATTACAAAATTACCACTTATATCGTTGACATGAACGATCCTATTGATGGTCGCAGAACATATTTGTTTGAAGACGATATGAGCGAAAAAATATTCAAGGAACAAGTATTAAAGTCGCGGGCGGAACGAAAAGCAGAGCTTAAAACAAAGGGTGAAGATGTCTATATAACCAGAGAACGGTTTGAATTTATTGATAACCCGAAACCAGTAAGACTCAACCCTTATGGAACTTTTAGGTTACGATACAAACGTCCATTGGCAGATGATACCATCCGTCACTACAAAATTAATAAACATAAGTAGGTGAGATGTCATGTTTAATAAGTTAAACAATTTCATAAGAAAGGCCAATATAGAGTATGTCGTATTACCAAAAACAAAAAGAAATAACAAAATATTATCTATTATAGACGGATACTCTACTACTGGGGAACAAATCATATCAGCAGGAGTAAAAGATGAAGCACTTCAAAATGAAATAATAAAGTTCCACTCAAGATACTGGAGAATGATAAATTACATTCTTCTTCTTGAGTCTGGGACAGATGTTTCAAGTGTGATTATAAGTAAGGAAATTGAAATGATGAGAGATTCGATATTCGAAATTGAGAAACTGATGACAGATAGAAAATATATTTCTACCGCCAAAAGTTAAAACTAGGGCTTCTTATGGTCGCAGCACTGGTTTCCGTACATATATCGAAAAGGTAATAGCATTTGCGGAAGGAA
>ENA-OWPA01001292-OWPA01001292.1-bioreactor-metagenome-genome-assembly--contig:-NODE-1292-length-17526-cov-3.273941_pt1 | contig 17526 bp, 11 predicted proteins | sample MGYA00238139_ERZ651803 | MGnify/ENA primary metagenome ERZ651803 (study PRJEB26909, sample SAMN07631231) | bioreactor metagenome | isolation source: Switchgrass digestor | place: USA: Dartmouth...
CTTTCAAGATATTCAAGGTCTTCTTCCCCTTTTTGTCTTATATCCTTTTTAAACTTTTCATCCTCAGCCCATGCAGCTTCAACTGCGTCTGAAATTTCTCCCATTGATATGTCAAATTCACTGAGTTCACTGAATAACCGCTTCTTTAACCTTTGTTTATCGTTATAGGGCAAAAAGGGATTCATGAATTTGATATTATTTTCCTTAAGTACATCCATATTGTTTTTTATTACTTCAGAATATGAAGTAACTATAGGACAATTATAGTTATTGTTGGCCCCTTTATCTTCTTTTCTTTCATGGGGAACACATGGGTAGAATATGAACTTCACGCCTCTTTTTACAAGGCTCATAATATGCCCATGCACCAGCTTTGCCGGATAGCACACAGACTCAGAACTTATAGTCTCTATTCCCATCTCGTATACTTTATCTGATGACCTTGGCGAAAGTTCTACCCTGAATCCTAAATGGGTAAAAAATGTAAACCAAAACGGATAGTTTTCATATATATTAAGCACTCTTGGTATGCCAACAGAGCCTCTTTTTGCCTCCTTTTCCGAAAGAGGTTTGTAATCAAAAAGTCTTTTATATTTATAGTCAAAAAGATTCGGAATATCTTCACTCTTATTTTCAAGTCCTGCCCCTCTGTCACACCTGTTTCCGGATACAAATTCCCTTCCGTCATTAAATTTGTTAATTGTAAGTTGACAATTGTTTGCGCAAAGACCACACCTTTTCATTATTGTCTGAGCATCAAAGTTCTTTAGATCCTCAGGCCTTATAAGAGTACTTTTATGGCCGTCAACATATCTTTCACGAGCAATGAGTGCAGCGCCGTATGCCCCCATTAACCCCGCAATATCAGGACGAACGGCTTCTCTTCCGGATATAAGCTCGAAACATCTTAGTACTGCATCATTATGGAAGGTGCCTCCCTGCACAACTATCTTTTTGCCAAATTCCTCCGGATTCCTTATTTTAATAACCTTGAACAGGGCATTTTTTATAACCGAGTAGGACAGGCCTGCTGAAATATCCCCAACCGCAGCACCCTCTTTTTGAGCCTGTTTCACTCTTGAGTTCATAAAAACTGTACACCTTGAGCCCAAATCCACAGGGTTTTCTGCCATAAGAGCCTGATTTGCAAACTCCTTTACAGTCATGTTAAGGGAATGAGCAAAAGTTTCAATAAAGGATCCGCAGCCGGAGGAACAGGCTTCGTTCAGCATAACACTGCTTATTACTCCATCCTTTATTCTCATGGATTTCATATCCTGCCCGCCAATATCAAGAACAAACTCTACTCCCGGCAAAAAACTGTCTGCAGCCTTATAATGGGCTACCGTTTCAATTTCGCCAATATCAACACATAGAGCTGATTTTATTAATCCCTCACCATAACCTGTAACAGTAGAATTTGCTATTTCCGCTCCATGAGGTAAGTGGCTGTAAATGTCCTTGAGTACTGCAACTACAGACTTTAAAGGACTGCCGGCATTGCTTCCGTAATATGAATATAAAATTGCACCTTCTTCATCAATCAAAACAGCTTTTGTTGTAGTTGAACCGGCATCCAGGCCAAGGTAACATTTTCCCTGAAAAGTTTCCAGAGCCTTTGTCTTCACTCTGCTTTTGCTGTGCCTTTCCCTGAAAGCCACAAGTTCATTTTCATCTTTAAAAAGAGGTCTTAACCTTTCAATTTCAAAGCTTTGTGCATCTTCCAATGCCTCTGCTCTTTCTATTAATTGTCTGATAGGCATTGCATCAGCATCCATCGAAGCAGTAGCAGCTCCGATAGCTACAAAAAGCTGTGAGTTTTCAGGAAATATTACCTGATCATCTGACAGTTTTAAAGTCTCAATAAATCTTTTACGAAGCTCTGAAAGATAATAAAGTGGTCCCCCCAGGAATGCTACATTACCCCTTATGGGTTTCCCGCATGCAAGTCCACTAATTGTCTGATTTACTATAGACTGAAAAATAGAAGCTGCAATATCCTCTTTTGCCGCTCCTTCATTTAACAGCGGCTGAATATCTGTCTTGGCAAAAACACCGCATCTTGCAGCAATGGGGTATATTGTGTTGTAGTTCTTTGCCAGCTCATTAAGGCCTGCCGCATCTGTCTGAAGAAGTGTAGCCATCTGATCAATAAAAGCGCCTGTGCCTCCTGCACATGTTCCATTCATCCTCTGCTCCACTGACCCCTTAAAATAGGTGATTTTAGCGTCCTCACCCCCGAGTTCTATAGAGACATCGGTTTCAGGTATGAATTTTTCAACAGCTTTGGTACCTGCTATCACTTCCTGAATAAAAGGCAGTCCAAGCCAATTTGACACAGAAATGCCACTCGAACCTGTAACGGTAACACAAACGTCAGCTTCCCTGAATTTGCTGTATGTTTCCTGCAAAAGAGAATATATAGTTTTCTTAATGTCCAGATAGTGTCTCTGGTATTTGCTGAAAATCAAGTTATAGTCTTTATCCAGCACAGCAACCTTTGCAGTTGTAGAACCTACATCCAACCCCACATATAAAACTTTACTCATAAAACTACAAACAGTATGTTAACTGTTTATTCAGCCTCCCTAATAAATAATAAAATAAAAAAACATAGCTAAACAAAACAATTGCTGTATAATATCTATTTATAAGATACTTAACATATACAGGTATAAAGTAATATTTCTCTATGTATAAAACTAAATCCAGTATAAAATTATGTCTTAACTAACTTTGCATCTAATTATAGCATATATATTTTAAAAAAAGTAAACAAAACCAGCCATACTTGTTAGTCCGGTTGCATATAATTTCGACCATAAGCATCGATACGATCTAATTGGTTCCGATTCAAGTATGCCTGGTTTTCATGATGTTACGATTGCTTATTTTTTAATGCACCTGTTCTCTTATTTTTTTAATGCACCTATTTTATTGAAAGGATAAAACCTGAATATAGCCTTACCTGTCACCTGACTGATATCAATAGTTCCCAGGCTGCGACTATCACGGCTGTTCATTCTGTTATCTCCCATAACAAACAATTTGCCCTCTTCAACTGTAAGATTATTATATTCGCCCGGCGGGGTGAAATCTCCCTTTATATAATTTTCCTCCAGAGCCTCTCCATTTACGAAAACTTTTCCGTCTTTTATTTCTACCGTATCACCTTCAAGTGCAATCAGCCTTTTTATAAGCTGCCGGTCACTCTGTGGCTCATAAAATACAATAATATCTCCCCGTTTCAAATTACCAATCTTATGGCTGATTTTTTCCACAACGAGGTTATCACCCTCATATAGGGTAGGCTGCATAGACACATCATGTACTATGGTTCTCTGAGCAACAAATGTCACTATGAGAAAACCAACGACAACAGCTATGACAATATGTAAAATCCAGTCAAGTGCTTCTTTGACGACTGTTTTCCCCGTCATTGGTGCATCTCCCTTCAAAAGAATTAAGGCAGAGGGCAATCCTTTTAAACAGGATATATTCCTTTTACTTTAAGGCATGCCCCCACGTCCCTCTAGTCTTTAATCTCATGTCCCTGATCTCCAACTTCTGTCTTTATGTGCAGTTCCTGAAGCTGTTTTTCGTCAACATAATCAGGGGCATTTGTCATAAGGCATGAAGCGTTCTGTACCTTTGGAAATGCAATTACATCTCTGATACTGCTTGCTCCAGCCATAAGCATTATCAACCTGTCAAGGCCATATGCCATACCTCCATGAGGAGGTGTACCATACTTGAAAGCCTCAAGCAGGAAACCGAATCTTTCCCACGCTTGTTCCTTAGTAAAACCTATCAGGCTGAACATTTTGGATTGCAGTTCCTGGCTGTGAATTCTAATACTTCCGCCTCCCAGTTCCACTCCATTAAGAATCATATCATAAGCTTTTGCACGAACTTCACCAGGATTAGTATCAAGCTTTGGTATATCTTCATCCATAGGTGATGTAAATGGATGGTGCATAGCAACCCAGCGCTTTTCTTCTTCATCATATTCGAAGAGTGGGAACTCAGTTACCCACAGGAATTTAAACACTTTATTATCAAGAAGATTAAGTCTTCTGGCAATCTCAAGCCGCAATTGACCGAGTGAAGTGCACACAATATCATTCTTGTCCGCTACAAAACAAATAAGGTCTCCCGGTTCAGCTTCCATTCTTTCCAATATTGCTTTTATTTCTTCTTCACTAAGGAACTTGGTTATTGAGGATTTTAAGCCGTTTTCCTCTACAGCAATCCATGCCATGCCTTTTGCCTTGTATGTCTTTACAACTTCCACAAGGCTGTCTATTTCGCGCCTGCTGAATTTTGCACCGCAACCTTTTGCATTTATGGCACGCACACTTCCACCGCTTTTTACTGCATCTGTGAACACTTTAAATCCGCAGTTTTCAACTATATCTGATAAATTAACAAGTTCAAGACCGAATCTTATATCAGGTTTGTCTGAGCCATATCTTTCCATAGCCTCTTTATATGACATTCTTACAAAAGGTGTTTCAATATCTACTCCCAGAGCCTGCTTAAACACTCTCTTGATAAATCCTTCATTTACCTCAAGAACATCATCAATATTCACAAAAGACATCTCAATATCAATCTGAGTAAATTCAGGCTGTCTGTCAGCTCTCAAATCCTCATCCCTGAAACATTTTGCTATCTGGAAGTACCTGTCAAATCCTGAAACCATAAGCAGCTGCTTGAAAAGCTGTGGCGACTGAGGCAGTGCATAAAACTTACCCGGATGAACCCTGCTGGGCACCAGATAATCCCTTGCGCCTTCAGGAGTACTTTTTGTAAGCATTGGTGTCTCAACCTCAATAAAGCCTTGCTCGTCAAAATAGTCTCTGGCAATCTTTGCTACCCTGTGTCTTAATAAAATATTTCTTTGCATATCAGGTCTTCGGAGATCAAGATACCTGTATTTAAGTCTTACAGCTTCATTTGCATCCAGATTTTCTTCAATATATATTGGAGGTGTCTCAGAGCTGTTTAAAATTCTCAGCTCCTCGCCAATTACCTCTATTTCTCCGGTCTTCATTTTCGGATTTATATTTTCGGGTGTCCTTCCGGCTACAGTGCCAATTACAGCAATTACATATTCACTTTTCAATGTTTCAGCCTTTTTAAACAGTTCTTCATTTTGCTCGCTGTTAAAAGTTACCTGGAGCAGCCCTGTTCTGTCTCTTAAACTGACGAATATTACTCCGCCAAGGTTCCTGCTTCTTTGAACCCAGCCCATAACAGTAACTTTTTCCCCTATGTTTCGAGCACTTAGTTCAGTACACATATGTGTCCTTTTCAAACCATAAATCGACTCGCTCATATTATCTTTCCTCCATAGTTTAAGTCAAAGTTTTAAGTCAAAAGAACCTTAAAACTCAGCCAACTATCCCTTTCTGCTTAAACGGTCCAGGATAGTATCAAGGCTTACGTCCTTTTCCTCTCCGGTTTTCATATTCTTAAGTACAGCTCTGTTGCTGTCTATTTCGTCATCACCCAGCACTACCACATATTTTACTCCCAGCTTATCAGCGTACTTCATCTGGGCCTTAAGACTTCTGCCCATCAGGTCTTTTTCTGCGCTTATGCCTTCACTTCTCAGCTGGTACACAAGCCTATTGGCATACCTGTCAGCCTTTTCACCTATTGTAGCCACAAACAGTTCTGTCTCTTCATTATCAGGTATTGTTATACCCTGACTTTCCATTTCAAGAAGAAGTCTTTCCATTCCAAGGGCAAAACCTATTCCCGGTGTGGGTGTACCTCCACATGTCTCAATCAGGCCGTCATACCTGCCGCCTCCGCATATGGTACCCTGAGTTCCAACATTTTTTGAAACAAATTCAAACACAGTTTTTGTATAATAATCAAGACCTCTTACTATGTTTTTCTCTACTTTGTATTCTATTCCTAAATTATCAAGTCCTGCTTTTAAACCTTCAAAATGTTCAACACACTCGTCACATAAGTTATCAATCAACGCAGGAGCATCTTTTAAATAACTCTTGCATTTATCTTCCTTACAGTCCAAAATACGCAACGGATTTCTCTCAAATCGTGTTTTGCAGTTTTCACATAAATTTTCAACAATAGGTTCAAGAAATTCTTTCAGTTTTTTATTGTATTCTCTCCTGCAGACGGGACATCCTATACTGTTGATATTTAATTCCACGCCTTTTATACCCAACTTTTTAAACAGCAGGTCCAGTATACTAATAACTTCAACATCAATTGACGGGCCTTTTGCACCAAATGCTTCCACTCCAAATTGGTGAAACTCTCTGTAACGGCCCTTCTGGACATTCTCATATCTGTAAGCGGTTATGTTATAGTACAGCTTTATAGGCTGTGGCAAAGAAGACATCCCGTGCTCAATATAGCTTCTGACAATTCCAGCAGTCCCTTCCGGCCTTAATGTAATGCTCCTTCCCCCTTTATCAAGGAAAGTATACATTTCCTTCTGTACTATATCCGTTGTGTCTCCTACGCCCCTTTGAAATAATTCTGTATGCTCAAATACCGGAATACGGATTTCTTTATAGCCAAAACTTCTGCAAACGTCTGCCATTATACTTTCAACATACTGCCACTTATAGACCTCAGACGGAAGTATGTCTTTAGTCCCTTTTGGCGCTTTTGTTAACATTTTCAAACCTCCATTAACATATTAAAAAACCCCTCGTCCGACTGATATACCAGGGACGAGAGGATTAATTCCCGTAATGTCACCCTTAAATTGGCTTGTCGCCCACTCTGGTTCATTTAACGCTGAACAGACGAGGTTACATGATAATTATATTTTAAATATGTAGGCAGCTATTGTCAATATATAAACCTTAATTCATAACTTAACTTATTGTGCAACATTTCCGGGCAATATATGTAAAAAAGAAATCCATGGTATAATCATGGTACAAAGTGGTAAACTAATGAGGAAGGGGTAATATTATGAGAACCAAAAGAGTAGAAAAATTCAAAAGGTACAGAAGAAAAAAAATAAGAAATTATATCCTGTTCATATTTGTTCTGCCAAGTCTCTTGATTGTAATTGGTTATCTGATATCTTCACTTATCATTTTGCCTGTTATGAACGGGTGAACCTTGATTTAACCATGACTTGCCTTATAGTTATAAATATAATTTTATATTTTGCTGCAAACATAACCCATTAAAAGTTAGTGTACTTCATAAGTTAATCTACCGCATAGTTAACCTATTGCAATAATTAGTCTACAATATTGTTAATCTGCTGCACAGTTAACCTGTTTTATTATAATTAATCTGCTACACAATTAATCCGCTATATAGTTAATCTACTACATAGATAATGTACTACAGGTTAGTTCATCACTTAGTTTATTTCCCATATAAATAACTACTGCAATAATTAATCCACAATATAATTAATCCACTGCACAGTTAATCCACAGTAATAAAATCTTTTATGTTATTAAATCTGCTTTCTTTTATCCGGGGCACTTTCATAATGTCTTCAATAGACTTAAATTTTCCGTTGGCCTCTCTGTAAGCAATGATATCATTTGCTGTGGCAATCCCAATTCCCGGCAAGGTATCAAGTTCACTTACAGTCGCAGTATTAATGTTAATTTTTCCTGTCTCTTTATTCTTATCTATACTTTGCCCGGAAGTATTAACTGCGGCACCTTCATCGGTAATTATATCCACACCTTTTCCTTCTTCACTTTTCTCATCTTTATTTTGTTCTTCGATCACTTCACTCTTGGACTTTATCCGTAGCATCACGTTTTCATTAAGGCTGTACACAAGGTTAATGTTATAGACATCTGCATCATCCGTTAGTCCTCCTGCCGCTTTAACCGCATCATCTATAAGTTGACCCTTTTTTAATGTTACTATTCCGGGTTTTTTTACACACCCGGTAACATAAACTTTTATTTCTTCTGTTTCATCTTTTTCACTACCCTTGTCAATATTACTTGTTTCAACCCCGTCACCTGTATCTGCTTTCAGACTCGAATCAGAATTCTGTTCCAAATTGTCAGACTCGTCAGAATAAGCCTTCGTTTCTTCATCGCTATAGATAACAATATCTCCACTTTTTCTGGTAATTGCATATATAATCACTCCCAGCAGCACTGCCAAAAAGACAGCCAGTGCTATAATGACATCTCTTTTTACAGTGATTTCCCTGTCCAGTACATTAAATTTCATTAATTCCCCACCCTCACAATTAATGTAACTCCCTTATATTTACTATAATTACTTTTTTATGAAATATATATTCTATATTAAAACTTAATTTCCTTTTTTTTCATAAAATATCTTTTCCTAAAAGTATACATTTTTGAAGATATTTCTGATATACTTCTTAATGTGACAATATTCAAAGTCAGGATAAATGCAATTAAAGGCAGTTTTGCTTATTAGTTTTAGCGAAGTTATTGACAACGTGTTTTGGAGGTACTAATGAAAAGGTGTTTTACAATTACGCTAATATTGTTTATTTTTATATGTAGTTTCATTTCAGTAAGCGCAGAAGAACTCAATTTTAACGCTCGTTCATACATACTTGTTGATGCAAAGACCGGTCAGGTTCTTTATGAACACAACTCCAATGAAAAGGGGCTATATCCGGCAAGTACAACAAAAATTATGACTGCAATACTCGCCCTTGAAATGGGAGATCCCGATCAGATAATGACTGCAAGTAAAGAAGCAGTTTATGATATAGGAAAAGACGGGATGAACATAGGTATTATGCCTGGTGAAGAAATTCCTATGAAGAATTTGCTGGATGCAATGCTCATTAGTTCTGCGAATGAAACTGCCAACATAATTGCAGAGAATTTATGCGATACCCGTCAGGACTTTATAGATCTCATGAATGAGAAAGCCCGTGAAATTGGAGCTTTAGACACTCATTTTGAAAATCCTTGCGGTGCGCATGATGATAATCACTATACAACAGCAGCAGACATGGCAAAAATTGCAGTATATGCCATGCGCAATGAAGAATTCAGAAAAATTGTTGAAAAGACAAGCTATCAAATGCCACCTTCAAATAAGCATGACAGTTGGCCTGTTCTGTATTCCACCAATAAGCTTTTGAGAAATTGCAAGAATGAACTCTTCCGTGTAACCGGTATAAAAACCGGATATACGGGACCGGCTGGACAAAACCTTGTTTCTTCAGCAATAAACGATGAAGGTATGGAGTTAATTGGTGTTGTCATGGGTGTAATGCAGACATCCTCAACAGAAAACTCATATGTTTATTCTGAAAAATTGCTGGAATATGGTTTTAAAAACTTTGCTCTCCAAAAGATCATAGGCGCAAACCAGACAGTAAAATCAGTATATGTGTCTGGAGCAGATGAGAACTCAGAAATGCTGGAGTTGGTCACTTCTGATGAATTGGAATGTGTGCTGCCTATAGATAAAAGCAAGTGGAATATAAGCGTTAATAAAGTTATTGAACCTGAAATATCTGCCCCGATACAGGAAGGCCAGGTACTTGGATACATTGAATGTATCAGAAACGGCACCCTGCTTGGCAAAGTTGACATAGTAGCATCAAAGAGCATTGAAGCAGCACACAAACCCGACGAAAATGAAGAAAATGAAAATGGCATTTTCCAAAATTCTGTGCTGAAAAAAGTCATAGTAGTCATAATTGTAGCAGCTATTGCCTTAACAATACTGCGGATTTCATTGAGAATAATCTCAAGAAAGGTATATGCCTCAAGAAGGTCTAGATAAGCCTTTTTTCGCCCTCTATTTCCTGTATAGGCCTGATATTTTGAGTAATTTCTACAATTCCAAGGAATTCGCCTTTGGTGTCTCTTACTGCAAAATATCTGATGTAAGCATATACGTCTCTCATTTGAATCCAGAAATCCACATGATCTTTTTTGCCTGATTTAAGGTCTTCGACTACCTTTTCCACAGCATGCATGCTTGCCGGGGGATGGCAGTTTTGTACCGTCCTGCCTATAACTGCTTTTGTTCTTGCGAATATCCTGTCCTTTCCGTGGGAAAAGTATTTAACTATACCATCTTTATCCACAAAAGTTATATCAAAAGGCATGGTATTTAGCATAGCCTCTATTTCCTCATATTTTAAAGTACCGGTCTCAAATTTGACATAGCCTTCGTCTATTTCCTTCAGGCCTTCTTTTTCCAGCTTCTGCTCAATGTTAACTCTTTCAGGTTTCCATGTCTCTTGAGGTCTTGTAAGGCAGTAACCTATCTCTTCACTTTCCCTGGCAATCTTAAGCCATTCATCCTCTGACAGTGATTCTATAGCCATGGGGAATAAAATGTTTTCTTCCTTAAAGACCATTTCCAATACTTTATTTACTGCATCATCGATCTTCTGGACAACATTCTCACGATTTCCCTTGTAGTCGGATAGCTGTGATATGACTCCTTTTATGGCACTTCTTATTTCATCGTCTACTCCCCACATTACTTTTGGCGGAGCCACAATCCCGTATTTCTCGAGATAAGGAAATATTAGGTTTTCTTTTCTTCTGTAATGGTTTTTTACTTCAGACAGAAGCTTAAAATCCTCAAGCAATTTTTTTATGCTATCACTGTCATCATTTTTTTTGAATTCTTCAAGATGTGGCTTTATTCTCTCATCTATAAGCTTTTGAATCTCTTTATTCTCCAGCTTAAAGGTATGAACGGGATGTCCCGGAATTTCGGAAGGATCCTTTGGATTGTGAATTTCCTCAATGGAGCCTTTAAATACCGCAGCGTGTACGTCACAAAGTCGTTGTACATCTTCTATCGGCATCCCCTCCATTATCAGAGCGTTCTCCATCTCCGATATCTCACCTGGAGAGATTCCCTTAATAAGTTTTTCGAACCTGGACTTTACCTCCTCAACACTTTTGCCATTATGAAGTTCCATTATCAACTCTTTTAAAACTTTCTGCCTGTACTCCCTGTTATTAATAACCTCGCTCATAAAAAAACCTCCTTCTCTTATGTATTTTTCCGATGACACTTCTATTTACCCTATATATCTGTATATACAGTGCCTTAATGTATAATCTGACATTATTGCTAAAAATATTCGACTTTATCAACTATTTTCTTTTACTGATATCCATAGTTTCAGCACCTCTGTCAGCACAAGTCTTTCAACCTTAAGACTATATTCTCTTTCTTCCAGCTTAAATATTCTTTTGTCTATCACTTCTATGAGAATATCCGTATCAATATTTCTGACTTCCTTACCCAAAAGATTCCTGTATTTATTTTTTATATGTTTTTCTATTGTTATCCTGTCTATTTCATCTCCTTCATATTCAAGCACAATTTCTATATCTTTTAAAACAAAGCGGCTCTTATTTATCGATTCCTTAAGCTTCTCGAGCTGAGCATCCCTGTCCTCCACACTTATTTCAAGTTCCCGTATCCTGGCATGATAGCTGTCAATTCTGTAACTTACAAGAGTGCTTATGGCTGCTGCACCTATAAAAAGTCCTGATATAAACCCGGTTATTAGAAATATGGCTAGTGCTAAACGTATTTTTATTTTGTCCACATCTCCCCACACCTTGTAATAAGTTTAATAAAATTAAAGCCTACATTTGCACCTAATACTGCAACAACCACATATATTGCCTGTTTTATTATGGACCTGATCTCTCCTTTGAAGATTCCCTTTTCGATTATCTCAAAAGATGAAAATGTACCCCCAAGGGCAACAGCAACAGCCCATATTTTAATGGAACTGGCTATATCAAGCATTGTTTTCAGAGGGGGGTGGTCGTTTATCAAAGCAGCTATCCCTGCAAAAATACTTGCACCTGTAATCACACCAAAAGCTATCAGGAAATTATATATTGTATTATTTAAGAATGTATTCATTCAATCACCAGCCTTAAACAGCCATAATACAATTAAATTTATGATAAAGTTACTATAGATATTACGTCATTGGAAACTTTCTTATTGCATTGAAACAGATTAAGACATATAATACTTATGTAAAATCATAATTCTGATCTTTTGGGAGGTGGTAGAATGGACGCTGGCCCTGATAGTCATAAAATATTAATATTTATTTCAACACAGGGAGAGCTGTGTTCTGCCGCCCTTTCATCATCTTGTATGGCTGATCCATACTGCAAGATTTTACTGCGTCCATGGTAGATTTGTCTTCCATGGTTAATGCCTGTATTGTACGGTTGATTCATCTGGCATAATTGATGAGTGTAGTCTCATTGCCTCTTTTACATTTTAATGTGTATCTTACGCATAATACAAAAAAGAGTATGGCGTCAAAACCGGCTAGCCCTATCATATTGGACATTTACGGGGAAAGTGTGTTTAAAACCAAAGTAGAGCCAGCTTTACTATGGTATCTTTGGTTTATTACTTTTTTAGCAAGACGTATACTAAAAAACTTTGTAAAGGAGGTTGGAGAAATTGAATCTTGAATTAATTATGCAATTGATTGAGCAAAAAAACTATCCCAAATTAAAGCAGGAATTGGAAAACGTTCGGCCTGTTGACATTGCACATATCTTTGAAGAGCTTAATGAAAGGGATACTTTATTGGTTTTCAGGCTTCTTCCGAAGGGAATTGCTGCAGAGGTATTTTCTTACCTTTCAACCGAAAAACAGGCAGAGTTGTCTACCCTTGTTGATGAAAAAGAGCTTTCCGATATTCTTGACGAGTTGTTCTTCGATGATAAAATAGACTATCTGGAGGAAATGCCTGCAAATGTGGTAAAAAAGATTCTGAAAAACACCAGCGAAATGGAACGTAAGTTAATAAACCAGTTTCTTATGTATCCTGATTATTCCGCAGGCAGCCTTATGACCATTGAATTTGTTGATTTAAAGAAGGAAATGTATGTAAAAGATGCCTTTGCCAGAATCAGGGGAATTGCACCGGATAAAGAAACTATATATACATGTTATGCAATAGATGAAGAGCGCCACCTGGAAGGCACGGTAACTCTGAGGAGTATTGTGCTGTCAGATGATAATGTAAAAATAGAAGATATAATGCAGAAGGACCCTATTTACGTCAATACACATGATGATCAGGAGTATGTAGCGGATATATTCAAAAAATACGACCTCCTTGCTGTCCCGGTAGTAGATAACGAAAAACGTCTTGTGGGCATTATAACTATTGATGACGTAGTTGATGTAATGGAGGAGGAAGCAACGGAAGACTTCTATCGCATGGCAGCGGTACAGCCTTCTGAGGAAAGCTACCTTGATACCGGCGTACTTACCCTTGCGCGCAAACGTATTGTATGGCTGTTGGTATTAATGATTTCTGCAACTTTTACCGGATTTATAATTAACAAATACGAAGTGGCTTTGGAATCCGTAGTAGCTCTGGCGGCATTTATACCTATGTTGATGAATACCGGCGGTAATGCTGGATCACAGGCATCAACACTGGTTATAAGAGGACTTGTCCTTGGTGAAATAGATTTTAAAGATACGCTTACGGTCATATGGAAAGAAGCAAGAGTCGCTTTGATTGTAGGCTCGCTTTTGTCTATTGTCAATTTCATAAGAGTATTTGTTATTCAGGGCTATTCTTTTTCCATAGCTATAACTGTGTCCATAACTATTGTTCTTACAATAATAGTAGCGGAAATAATAGGCGGTATACTACCCATAATAGCTCAAAAGCTCAAGCTTGACCCGGCTATGATGGCAAGCCCGCTTATAACCACTATAGTAGACACAGTAACCCTTGCAATTTATTTTGCACTGGCCGTTGGGATAATCGGTATTACTGTTTAAATAACATCCGGTACATGCTGAAATGTTGTCTTTCTAACTGAATACATTTTCTACATCTTAATTTAATATTTTACACATAATACAAAAGGACTATCGCATCAAAAGATATTTACCCCAAATTTCCTGGATTTGTTACTAAAGTACATATGCAGGCAGAAATATTGGGGCTGTCTTTTTTTACCTTCTACCCGTTCATGACTTCTTACAGGTAATGACTTAAATTTCTTGTAAAGGAGGTTGGAGAAATTGAATCTTGAATTAATTATGCAATTGATTGAGCAAAAAAACTATCCCAAATTAAAGCAGGAATTGGAAAACGTTCGGCCTGTTGACATTGCACATATCTTTGAAGAGCTTAATGAAAGGGATACTTTATTGGTTTTCAGGCTTCTTCCGAAGGGAATTGCTGCAGAGGTATTTTCTTACCTTTCAACCGAAAAACAGGCAGAGTTGTCTACCCTTGTTGATGAAAAAGAGCTTTCCGATATTCTTGACGAGTTGTTCTTCGATGATAAAATAGACTATCTGGAGGAAATGCCTGCAAATGTGGTAAAAAAGATTCTGAAAAACACCAGCGAAATGGAACGTAAGTTAATAAACCAGTTTCTTATGTATCCTGATTATTCCGCAGGCAGCCTTATGACCATTGAATTTGTTGATTTAAAGAAGGAAATGTATGTAAAAGATGCCTTTGCCAGAATCAGGGGAATTGCACCGGATAAAGAAACTATATATACATGTTATGCAATAGATGAAGAGCGCCACCTGGAAGGCACGGTAACTCTGAGGAGTATTGTGCTGTCAGATGATAATGTAAAAATAGAAGATATAATGCAGAAGGACCCTATTTACGTCAATACACATGATGATCAGGAGTATGTAGCGGATATATTCAAAAAATACGACCTCCTTGCTGTCCCGGTAGTAGATAACGAAAAACGTCTTGTGGGCATTATAACTATTGATGACGTAGTTGATGTAATGGAGGAGGAAGCAACGGAAGACTTCTATCGCATGGCAGCGGTACAGCCTTCTGAGGAAAGCTACCTTGATACCGGCGTACTTACCCTTGCGCGCAAACGTATTGTATGGCTGTTGGTATTAATGATTTCTTCCACCTTAACCGGGTTTGTTATTCAGAGATATGAATTGGCTCTGAAATCTGTAGTAGCACTGGCAACTTTCATACCTATGCTAATGGATACAGGCGGCAATGCAGGCTCACAGGCATCGACAGTTGTTATAAGAGGACTTGTTCTTGGTGAAATAAGTGTTAGAGATGTACTTAAAGTTGTATGGAAAGAAGCAAGAATAGCATTTATAGCAGGAGTGTTGCTGGCTATTATCAACTTTATAAGAGTATATACCATTCAAGGCTATTCATTACCTGTATCTTTAACTGTATCTGTGACTATTGTTCTTACTGTAGTTGTAGCAAAAATAGTGGGCGGTATACTACCCATAATAGCTCAAAAGCTCAGACTTGACCCGGCTATGATGGCAAGTCCGCTTATAACCACCATAGTAGACACTACAACCCTTACAATTTATTTTGCCCTGGCTGTATGGATAATCGGCATTACTGTTTAGCCTTAAAATAAAAGAACAGTGGTAAATATTAATATTTTCCGCTGTTCTTTATGCTTTAGGTATACTTTTGATTATGCCTGAATTTTTGATAATACTTCAGTTATGTGCTACTCCTTAATTACGCCCTTTTTCAGAATTATATTTGCATAAAGTGCTGTTTCACCGGTTGCAACTATAGCATAAGCTTTTTTTGCTCTCTCATAAAATTCAAATCTTTCAGCATACTCAATATTGTGATTGCCTTCGTACTTCTTTATGATCTCCTTATATTTATCCCATACAGGAGGCCTTACATCCTTTGGTGCATCCATAAGTACTACAGGACATTCAACGAAGGTGTCAAGAGGATAAAATTTTAAAATAGCTTCCAGCAACTCTGGTACACCGTGCCCGTCGCATCTCACAAGCCTTTGTGCATAATTTGCTGATGGGAAGTTGCCATCACCGATAACCAATTCATCACCATGACCCATTTCCATTAAGATTTTAAGCAGCTCTGGGGATAAAATACTTGGAATTCCTTTTAACACACAAACCACTCCTCTAAAAATTTTTAATTAACCTTTTGTGCTGGGCAAAACTCATAACTTCTGTTAAGGTAATGTCAGTACAATAAAGCTAATTTATAATTCCATAACAAAATTATAATGTCATAATGTCATATTTTTTTGCTAAAATTGTCATCATTGCGACTAATTTAAACGGCCACTTTAAGTGGCCATTTAATATTATAAATATATTTTATAGTTTTTATTAAAATTTATTTTTTTAATAAGTATAGCCATTTATCTTTTTGATAAAATCCAATAACAATAAAATGGCTGGTTTTGTGAGCTTTATAATACTTTCGCCAAAAACTCCTTAGTTCTTGGATGCTTTGGATTAGTAAAAAGCTCTATTGGTTTAGCTTCTTCAATTATCTTTCCGTCATCCATAAACAGTACTCTGCTGCCTACCTCTCTTGCAAAACCCATTTCATGTGTTACCACTACCATTGTCATTCCGTCTGCAGCCAATTCCTTCATAACATCAAGCACTTCTCCAACCATTTCAGGGTCAAGAGCTGATGTTGGCTCATCGAAGAGCATTACATCGGGTGACATAGCTAATGCCCTCACTATAGCTATTCGCTGTTTCTGACCACCTGAAAGCTGTGACGGATAACTTTCAGCTTTATCTTCAAGTCCAATTCTTTTGAGAAGGCTTAGAGCCTTTGCCTCAGCTTCTTCTTTTGACAATTTTTTCAATTTTATAGGTGCCAAAGTTATGTTTTCCATTACAGTAAGGTGTGGAAATAGATTAAACTGCTGGAATACCATTCCCATCTTCTGGCGGTATAAATTTATATTATTTTCCTTGCTGGTTATGTTAACTCCTTCAAAGATAATCTCACCTTCAGTTGGCTGTTCAAGGAGATTAAGGCACCTTAGGAATGTACTCTTACCAGACCCACTGGGGCCAATTACAACAACAACTTCTCCTTTATGAATAAATGTATCTATTCCTTTAAGTACATGTAATTTACCAAAATGTTTATGCAAACCCCTTACTTCAATCACCTGACCTCATCCTCCTTTCAGCCTTATTCAGGAATTTCGACAGTGTAAATGTCAGTATAAAGTAAATTAATGCAGCAATCAGCAGCGGCTCCATGGGCTTGTACAATGCCCCTCTTACCACATTGGTATTAAACATAAGATCTGCTATACCTACAATTGAAGCTATTGATGATTCCTTTATAACTACAACAAATTCATTACCAAGGGCCGGAAGAATATTTCGTATAGCCTGTGGAAAAATAATATAACGCATGGCCATTGAATGAGTAAGTCCAAGAGAGCGTGCAGCTTCCATCTGCCCCTTGTCAATTGCCTGTATTCCTGCTCTTATAATCTCAGCTACATATGCACCACTGTTTATTGAAAGAGCCATAACACCAGGAATAAACCTTGACATATCCATGCCTAAAATTGTGACATCAGGCACCGGCAGCGGAATTCCGTAATAAATTATGAATAACTGAACCAATAGCGGGGTACCTCTTATGAATTCGATATAGGCAGTTGAAATAAATCTTAAAATTTTACTCCCTGAAATCTTCATTAATGCAATGAGAGTTCCTATAATTACGCCGAAAAACACAGTAAA
>ENA-OWPA01001294-OWPA01001294.1-bioreactor-metagenome-genome-assembly--contig:-NODE-1294-length-17468-cov-2.867000_pt1 | contig 17468 bp, 16 predicted proteins | sample MGYA00238139_ERZ651803 | MGnify/ENA primary metagenome ERZ651803 (study PRJEB26909, sample SAMN07631231) | bioreactor metagenome | isolation source: Switchgrass digestor | place: USA: Dartmouth...
TCATTTATTATACCTATTAACTTTTATTGGCAGAATATTTTTTATACATAAGGTTATATTATTATTACAGCAACTAATAAAGTTGTTGTAAGGAGGGTAAAAATGGCTAATAACAATAAAATATTAGTTCCTGAAGCAAAGCAAGCCTTAGAACAACTAAAATTAGAAATAGCAAGTGAATTAGGAATAAGCAACTATAACAGTGTAGATAAAGGAGAACTACCTTCTAGATTAAATGGATATGTAGGCGGTAACATGGTAAAAAGACTAGTAGAAACAGCTCAAAGCCAATTAGCAAATAGACAATTTTAATTAAAAGGAGCAAGTGGAATTCCACTTGCTCCTTTTATATGTTATAATTGAAAAAAAGATTACATATAATATGAAGAGGTGGCCGAAATGTTTTTTGAAAATACTGAAGAGCTAGCTCAGAACAAACTGTTATTATTATATATTATAGATGAATCAAGCACTCCCCTTACCAATAATGAAATTACTGAATTCATATTGGAAAATAACTATATGAACTATTTTTTGACTCAACAATATCTATCTGAACTGGTATCATCAGGTTTCATTGATTATAAAAAGAGCGATAGTAAGGATAAAAACGTCTACATATTATTGGAAAAGGGTAAATCCACCTTATCCTATTTCCAAGATAGAATACCAAAAAAGATAAAGGAAGAGGTTTCAAACAAATTTGCCTATAACAAAAAAAATAAGTCTGCCCAAGTATTCGGGGAATACCTAAAAAAAAGCAGTAATGAATATTTGGTTAACTTAAAGCTTATTGAAAACAACCAACCTCTATTAAGTATTAGCTTGAATATTCCTTCTGAATCACAAGCAAAGAAAATATGCGAAGTATGGGAAAAAAATACTGAAGACATATATAAGAAATTATTGAACATGTTATTTGATGATGAAATAATTTCATTTAAAGACTAAAATTCCACTAGGTTCTTTTCCAACTTTTATATTATCTACGATTTTATTAAGCTTTATATTAAACACAGTAACCGTATTTGTAAAGATATTGGAAATATAAAGAAGGCTATCTCCATCCCATTCCAATTTATTAGGCATACCTCTCAAGTAGGTTTTGCTTAATAAATTCCTTCTTCTTATATCCATTCTGTATAAGTACCCATTATCCATATTGGTAATGAAAATCACTTCACTTCCATTTATCTGTATCATGTTGTTAAATATACTCTTAAAGTTATCTATGGATTTTATGCTGTAGCTTTCTATATCCATTATATAAATATTGCTGTTATTCAATATACCATTATTCACATTGGATAATATATACATCTGACTACCATCTAATATCATCTTAACGGGATTATCTGTAAGCTTTATTACATTCCTCTCATCACTATTTAAATCTATAACATCTATACTAAATCCATTACCATTAGCTACATATAGCTTATTATTTTTTTCATCTATTTGAATATCTACTGGTTTCTCTCCTACGGGAATGTTTTCTATAAGAGAAAAACTATCTTCATCCACTACTGATACTGAATTTGAATCGCTATTAGCTACATATAGCTTATTTTTAAAATATTTTATACACGAAGGGTGCTTTCCAACTGGAACTATATCCATTACCTTTTTGCTTTTTAGATCTATTTTTAGAATCGAATTATCATATATGTTAGTACAGTATAAATAATCCTTGCCATCGAAAGCTAAATCATAAGGCCCAATGTAACAGCCATAAAATCCATTTATTATCTGCTTTTGGTTAAAATTAGATAAATCCTTAATCTTAAAAGTTTCTACTTTATAGTCCATATTGTCGTTGATAAAGGTTAAAGAGTCATCCCCTGTATTAGCTACTACTATCTTCTTCTTATAATTCAAGTTTTCACCTCCATCCACTATATAAGTTAATCTATGCTTATAAGTGGATTTAGGTGATTAAAATAGCTATTAATCTTTAATCAGTATTCTATTAACTAGTATGGATTTATCCAAATTGAGGTTTCTTCTTTTAGCTTCAATTATTAACTTATCAACTGCAAATTTACTACGATTATACTGATCTATATTATTCTCTTTAAACAGCTTATTTAAATTATCAATCTCTCTAAGAATCCTGTCCATTAATTGCTTATCCGATAGCCCTTCAATTTTATCCATAAAAAACCCTCCTATAGAATATATTTAATCTATATTCCATAGGAGGTACAAATATTACTAATAATTATCAGTATAGATTTTTCTCACATCACCTATGAGGTAAAGGGATCCAGCAAATAATATTAAATCATCTTCCTTAGCTAACTCATATGCTCTATCAATGGCCTTCTTTATATCTCTTTCAATATACGTATTGTCGTTATATTTATTTATAACCTTCTCCAGCTCTTCTGCCTCCATTTTCCTATATATGTTTGCCTCAGTTATAACTATTTCATCTGCTAAAGGAGCAATTATTTTTACCATCTGTTCTACTTCTTTATCCTTTAAAATTCCTATGCCAAGTATAAGTCTGTCATATTGAAACCTCTTTAAGTTCTCTGCTAACGTTTTTACTCCTTGAATATTATGGGCACCATCTATTACAAATAGTGGATTTCTGTTTAATACTTCAAGGCGACCTCTCCACTTTGTTTTTTTAAGGCCCCATCGTATCTCTTCATCGGTAATATCTACTAATTCCTTTTCCCTTAATAACAACATAGCAGTCAATGCTAAAGCAGCATTATATACTTGGTGTTCCCCTAAAAGGCTAATCTCTACACCTTTATAAACTGTGTTCTTGAATTTAAAATTGAACACGCTACCTTGGTCTGTCAATTTCACTATGCTTACGTTTTCCATTGGGCATACTATAAGCTGTGCTTTTCTCTCTTTACATACCTTTTCAATTACTTCTATTGCTTCTTTTTGTTGAGGATAAGATAGCACTAATCCCTTTTCCTTTATTATTCCAGCTTTCTCATAGGCAATCTTTCCTAATGTATCCCCTAGAACATCCATATGGTCGTAATCTATGGTGGTTATAATTGAAAGTATTGACTCATCTATAATATTGGTAGAATCAAGCCTTCCTCCAAGTCCAACCTCTAGCACAACATAATCAACATTTTCTTCTTTAAAATACACGAATCCAAGTGCTGTAACAATTTCAAAAGTAGTAGGATGATCACAGCCTTCCTTAAGCATTATTTGTATACTATCCTTTATTTTTTCTGTAATTTCAGCAACCTTATCGTCTGGAATATCTATTCCATTTATGGAGATCCTCTCATTAAACTTTTCAAGATATGGTGAAGTAAACAGTCCTACCTTATAGCCTGCTTCTTCTAGCATAGTTGCTATATAAGAAGCTGTTGAACCTTTCCCATTGGTACCTGCAATATGGATGTATTTCAATCCCTTATGTGGATTTCCTAACAATTCAAGTAATCTTCTTATAGAATCTAGCCTTAATCTTGAACCATACTTGTTTTTATCGTTTATATAGTTTAATGCTTCTTCATAGTTCATGTTGATCCCTCGCATTTTAACATGCTATTCATTGGATTTTAAAGATTCTAATCTCTGCAATACTTTTTCCATCATACTCTCATATTTTTCCAATTTTTCTTTTTCCTTTTCCACTACATCTTGAGGTGCTTTTTTCAAAAATCCTTCATTAGAAAGTTTGCCTTTAACTCTCTTAAGCTCTGATTCTATCTTCTCTTTTTCCTTTTGAAGCCTTTCGATTTCCTTATTTATATCTATCAAATCCTTCAATGGTATGAATATCTCACATCTATCCAATACTACCGATAAGTTATTTCCACCAATATTGGATTTATCACCTTCTATTACAATATCATTAGCACTAGCTAAGTTGATGAAATATCTTCTTCCATAATCAATTAGTCCCGTTACATCTTCATCTTTGGTAACAAATATCAATGCTGCTTTTTTAGAAGGAGCTATATCCATTTCCTGTCTTGCATTCCTTATGCCTTTTATTGCACTCATTACAAAATTCATCTTTCTTTCTGCTTCCTTATCCTCGTATTCTTCCTTATAAACTGGCCAATTGCTTACAATAAGCGGTTTTTCCCTATTTGGTAGATGGCTCCAAATTTCTTCTGTGATAAATGGCATAAATGGATGTAGTAGTTTAAGTATATTTTCTAGAACGTATAAAAGTACCTTTTCAGCAGTCTCCTTGCTTGATATGTTATCACCATATAATCTAGGCTTAACCATTTCAATATACCAGTCACAATATTCATCCCATATGAAATCGTATATATTTTGAGCTGCAATTCCTATTTCATATTTTTCAAGGTTAGTAGTTACATCCTTTATAACTGTATTAATTCTTGAGATAATCCACTTATCTTCTTCTTCCAATATTTCCTTATCAATTTCTTCTGACGATAGATTTTCATCCAAGTTCATCAACACAAATCTGGAAGCATTCCATAACTTATTGGCAAAATTTCTATTGGCTTCTACTCTTTCCATATAAAAACGCATGTCGTTTCCAGGAGTATTACCTGTAATCAATGTAAACCTTAAAGCATCAGCTCCATAATCTTCTATAACCTCTAATGGGTCTATACCGTTTCCTAGAGATTTACTCATCTTTCTTCCAAGGGAATCCCTTACAAGACCTGTTAAGAATACATCTTTAAATGGAACTTCTCCCATATGCTCAATACTAGAAAATACCATCCTTATAACCCAGAAGAATATAATATCATACCCTGTAACTAGCACATCCGTTGGGAAGAAATACTCCAATTCTTTAGTCTTTTCAGGCCATCCCAATGTGGAGAAAGGCCATAGAGCTGATGAAAACCAAGTATCCAAAGTATCTGGATCCTGATATAAGTTTTCACTTCCACACTTAGTACACTTTTCTGGTTTTTCCCTTGAAACCATTATCTCATCACAATCACTACAGTAATAAACGGGTAGCCTATGTCCCCACCAAAGCTGTCTTGAAATACACCAGTCTTTTATGTTTTCAAGCCAGTGAACATATATCTTTCCAAATCTCTCTGGTATGAAGTTCAATTTGCCCTCTTTATAAGCATCAAGAGCTGGTTTTGCCAATGGCTCCATTTTTACAAACCACTGTTTAGATATTATAGGTTCCACAACGGTCTTACATCTTTCACAATGGCCTACGCTGTGTAGATGCTTTTTCACTTCTACCAAATAACCTTGTGATTCTAAATCTGCAACTATTCTCTTCCTAGCTTCATATCTATCAAGCCCTTCATATATTCCACCATTTTCATTTATGGTTCCATCATCATTCATCACTTTTAGCTGTCCTAAGTTATGTCTTGCTCCTACTTCAAAGTCGTTAGGATCGTGGGAAGGAGTTATCTTAACCGCTCCTGTTCCAAATTCCATATCCACGTACTCATCTGCTACTATAGGTATCTCTCTGTTTACCAAAGGAAGAATAGCAGTCTTACCAATTAAATCCTTATATCTATCATCTTCTGGATTTACTGCTATAGCTAAGTCTCCTAGCATAGTCTCTGGTCTTGTAGTAGCTATGGTTATAAATCTCTCTTCATCTTTAATAGGATATCTAATATGCCAAAGATTACCTTCAGTTTCCTCGTGTTCAACTTCTGCATCTGATATAGCAGTTTTACAGTTTGGACACCAGTTTATTATTCTATTTCCTCTATATATTAATCCCTTATGGTACAATCTTATAAATACTTCCTCTACTGCATGGCTTAATCCTTCATCTAGGGTAAATCTTTCTCTATCCCAGTCACAAGAAACTCCTAATTTCTTAAGCTGATTGTTAATGTTTCCACCATATTTTTCAGTCCATGCCCAAGCTTCCTTCAAGAACCCTTCTCTTCCAAGTTGTTCTTTAGTCTTTCCTTCTTTCTTTAACTTTTCAACTACTTTTGCCTCTGTAGAAATGCTGGCATGGTCTGTACCAGGCTGCCATAAAGCTTCATAGCCTTCCATGCGCTTCCATCTTATGAGGATATCCTGAATAGTGTTGTTCAATGCATGGCCCATATGCAGATTACCAGTAACGTTTGGTGGAGGCATCATAATCGTAAAAGGCTTTTTCTCCTTATTTACTTCTGCTTTAAAATATCCATTATCCATCCAGAACTTATATATCCTATCTTCAAATTCTTTAGGATTATATGTTTTCGCCAAATTTTCTACCATCCTCTTCCTCCTCCTTTTATAGTCAATCTCTCATCAATTAAAAAAGCCTTCGCTCTTATTTCAAGGGCGAAGGCATCATCCGCGGTACCACCTTGATTCCACAGTAAAACTATGGCACTCAAGTAAAATAACGGTTTTCACCGTTTAAGCCTACTAAATTTCAGCTTAAAAGCTAAGAAGCTACCTTCAGTAAACATTGCCTAGAAAAGCCTTTCAGCCTATGGGCTTTTCTCTCTGTTTAGGTTATTTACCTACTCCTCTTCCTCATAGCTTAGGTATAAAATTATTATCCACTATTATAAATGCAAAAAAATACAATGTCAATATTATCTAATGAATTCTTCATCACTATTATTTGAAACGAAAATCTTCAAGTAGTTTATAAAAGCTATTATGTTTAAGGATACGGTAATTAAAATTAACAATTTTATAAATCCTGGGAATGGAATCCTTAACACTATAGCTGATATAGTAACATAAAAGGAAATTGTAGCAGATTTTCCAAATTTATTTGATGGAAGAACTCTCTTTTCTTTGAAAAAGTATAAAACTAATCCACCTAATATCATCAGTACTTCTTTAATACAAAGAATCAATACTACCCACAATGGTATTAAATTTATAGAAGTAAAACTTATAAGTACAGCAAATGTCATAAGCTTATCTGCAAGAGGATCTAATGCTGCTCCCACTTTAGATGTCATGTTATATTTTCTTGCTATTCTGCCATCTAAAGCATCTGTCAGCCCTGCTAACGCAAATACCAATCCCGCATATAATATGTTTTCTGAATTATAGAAAACAAATAAATACACAGGAACTAAAATAATCCTTATTACAGTTAGTATATTAGGAATATTCACGCTAAACCCTCTTTTCTGCAATTGATTTTATTAGTAACCAATTTAACCTATAAGAATATTATAAATAATACCACCATTATTTTTATAATATTATAGGGGTGATAATATGTCAAAGGGTTTTAAGATAATTTCTTTTATTTTATTGTTGACAATAACTCTCAGTATTATAATAACTGGTTGTCAAAAAAAAGAAGAACTTAGAAAAATTAGGCTAGTAGAAGTAACTCACTCTCTATTTTACACTCCCCAATACGTTGCCATAGGCTTAGGATTCTTTGAAGAAGAAGGATTGGAAATTGAACTAATTGACGGAAAAGGTGCAGACAAGGTTATGGCAGCCCTTTTAAGTAAAGATGCTGATATAGGATTTATGGGACCTGAAGCTTCAATATATGTATATAACGAAGGCAAAGAAGACTATGCCATAAATTTTGCACAGCTTACCCAAAGAGATGGCTCTTTCCTAGTAGCTAGGGAACCAGATCCTAATTTTACTTGGGATAAATTAAAAGGAAAAGAAGTGCTTGGTGGTAGAAAAGGTGGAGTGCCTTATATGACCTTAGAATACGTCGTTAAAAAGCATGGTTTAACTCCAGGAGTTGACGTAAACTTAAGAACAGATGTACAATTTGATGTATTAGCAGGAGCATTTGTGGGTGGTGAAGGAGATTACGTAACATTATTTGAACCAGTAGCTTCCAGCTTAGAAAAAGAAGGCAAAGGATATGTAGTAGCTTCAATCGGTGTAGAAGGAGGATATATTCCATATACATGTTACTCAGCTTTAAAGAGCACCATAGAAAAGGAACCTGAGATGATACAATCTTTTACAAATGCCCTATATAAAGGTATGCTTTGGGTACAAAACCACAGCACTGAAGAAGTTGCTGAGGTAGTAAAACCCTTCTTCCCTGATGTTGAAGATGACGTATTGATATCCCTAATTAATAGATACAAAAACCAAGATAGCTGGAAACCAGACCCAATTATATCTGAAGAAGGATTAAATCATCTAATGGACATAATGGAAATGGCAGGAGAGCTAACTGAAAGGCCAGAATATGACAATATAGTAATCACAAAATTTGCAGAAGAAGCCATAAAAAATGTAAAATTGGATTAAGGCAAGGGCATATTCTCTTGCCTTTTAAAAAACTTTCAAAACTATTAAGAAATTTTAAACAAAAAGTTACAAAATAGTTACAACAAACTCTTCCTTATTTTTTGATTATAAGGTATACTATTTAATAACAGGCAAAATTGAGTAGAAGGGTTGTGTTCATTGTGCTAAAGATAAAGAATTTAAAGACTGGAGTTTTATCCTTAACAGTAGCTGGAATATTATCCATCAATCCCTTGGTGGTACAAGCAGAATTAGGTGATACTCCATTAAAAAAGGGAATGAACCATGAAGACGTTAAAGTGCTACAACAATATTTAATAGATTTAGGCTATCTGAAACTTGAAGAAATAAGTACATATTTTAATGAAGAAACTGAAAAAGCTGTAATAGAATTCCAACAATCACAAGGGCTAAAACCTGATGGCTCATTCGGAATAGATACATATGAAGCCTTAGTAAATATTTTAAGAAAATATGAACCATTAATATATACTCGCCCACTTAAAGAAGGATTAAAAGGTGAAGATGTAAAAGCCCTACAAGAGAGATTAAAAATATTAGGATTTTTGGATATTGAAGAATGTACTAATTACTATGGTTCCATGACTAAAGAAGCAGTTACTAATTTTCAAAAAGAATATGGCATTCAAGTAGATGGAATAGCTGGCCCTGAAACCTATAGGACCATTAATAAAGCTTTAAGCGATATAATCAGCTTAACCACTTCTCTACCAAGCAGAAGTGCTTCAAGAACAAGTGATTTAGGAAAAAGAATCGTAGAAACATCGAAGAAATATCTAGGATCTCCATATAGCTATGGTGGTGCTAGTCCTAAAGGATTTGACTGTTCTGGATTTACGTATTATGTATATAAACAATTTGATATAGATTTACCTCGCTCCTCAGCAGGACAAGCAGATGTTGGTAAAAAAATAGATAAAAAAGATTTACAGCCGGGTGACATAGTTGTTTTTAGTAATACATATAGGTCCGGACCAAGTCATACTGGAATATATATAGGAAATGGCAAGTTTATACATGCAAGCACAAGCAGCAAAGGAGTAATAATCTCCGACATAAACTCAGATTATTACAAAAATCACTTCTCATACGGCAGGAGAGTATTTTAATAGCTTGATAATAAAAGGATATGATAAAGATATATAATAGAACTCCTTTATCATATCCTTTTTGCTTGTATTAAGAAATATAAATGCTAATGAAAGAGCTATTTTGCTACAAATCCCACTTTTCTATATACTTTACTTAAAGTTTTATTTGATACATATCTAGCCCTTTCTGCTCCTTGTTTGTATACCTTTTCTAAATAATCTTTATTGTTCATATAGTCATCATATCTTTCCTGTATTGGAGCCATTCCTTCTATCACCACTTCTGCTAGGTCCTCTTTAAATTGGCTGTATCCTTGACCTTCATATTTCCTTTCAATATCTTCTATAGAACATCCACTAAATGCGGAATAAATAGTCATAAGGTTCATAATGCCAGGTTGTTCCTCCCTATATTTTACTTCTCCAATTGAATCAGTTACAGCTCTTTTGATCTTTTTCCTTATATCATCGGGTTTGTCAAGTATCAATATATATGCATTTTCATTTTCATCTGATTTAGACATCTTCTTCTCAGGATTTTGCAAGCTCATTATCCTTGCTCCTTCTTTTTTGATGAGGGGCTCTGGAATCTTGAAGGTTGGACTATACCTATTATTAAATCTCTCTGCCAAATCTCTGGCAAGTTCCAAATGCTGCTTTTGGTCCTCACCTACTGGCACAAGGTCTGTCTGATATAAAAGTATATCTGCTGCCATAAGTACTGGATAGGTAAATAAGCCTGCATTTACATTTTCACCTAGTTTCTTGGATTTATCCTTATATTGAGTCATTCTGTTTAACTGTCCCATATAAGACATGGTATTTAATACCCAAGCTAGTTCAGCATGGGCAGAAACATGGGACTGAATGAATATGGTACTCTTTTCTGGATCCAATCCACAAGCTAAATATATAGCTAATACTTCTAGAGTATTTCTTCTCAAATTCTTTGGCTCCTGAGGTACTGTTATAGCATGTAAATCGACTATTGAATAAAAACAATCATATTCCTCTTGTAAAGAAATCCAATTTCTAATAGCTCCAATATAGTTTCCTATGGTTAAGCTTCCTGATGGCTGAACTCCACTGAATACTACCTTTCTTTCCATATAGTGCACCTCCATACGTTTTTATAAAAAAACCCTTTCGTCTCAAAAACAGAGACGAAAGGGTTACTTCCGCGGTACCACTCCAATTGGCATATAGCCCACTTTAATCCTTTAAGGGAGATTATCCCTAATACCCTACTTAAAATTCAGGTACTCGCTCTCAAGTCCATTCAGCACAACAGTATCATCAGGCTTCCACCATCCCTGACTCGCTATAGACCTTTATTATGCCTACTAGTCTTGATCACTGCTTTTTCTATTATCCTGTTATTATAATAATTATTATACAATATTTTTATGAATTGTAAACAGCTATATCATATGACATACATCAAATGTTCTCTTCACTGAACCCTTACTACTCTTGCAGGTACTCCCACAACAGTAGTATAAGGAGGTACATCATCCAATACCACTGCATTTGCTCCAATTTTTGCTCCCTTGCCAATGGTTATAGGCCCTAATATTTTTGCTCCCGCTCCTATCATGACATCATCTTCCACAGTAGGGTGGCGTTTTGAATTGGGATCTCCGCCAATTCCTCCAAGAGTTACTCCATGATATATGGTGACATTGTTACCAATTTCTGCAGTTTCGCCAATTACTACACCCATACCATGATCTATAAATAAATTTTTGCCTATTTTAGCACCTGGATGGATTTCTATTCCAGTAATTCTTCTAGCTCGTTGAGATATAACCCTTGCTAAGGTATATCTTTTCTTTTCATATAACTTGTGGCTTATTCTATGGTAAATTACTGCTTTTAAACTTGGATAACATAGTATCACTTCAATCATGTTTTTAGCTGCTGGGTCCTTCAGTAGTATATTTCTTGCTTCTTCTCTTATACTCTTAAAAAACATAAAATCACGCTCCAACAAATAATGCGGTAGATAAATATCTTTCTCCAGTATCAGGTAAAACGGTAACCACCTTTTTGCCTTTACCCAATCTCTTTGCAATTTGAATTGCAGCAAACATATTTGCCCCTGATGATATTCCGCAGAATATTCCTTCACTGACTCCAAGTTTTCTGGATTGGGCAATAGCATCTTCATCTTCTACAGTTATTACTTCATCTAATATGCTCCTATCCAATATGGCTGGTATGAAATTTGCACCAATTCCCTGTATTTTATGGCTCCCTGCTTTTCCTTCAGAAAGTAGCGGAGACTTTTTAGGTTCTACTGCCACAACAAGAGCCTTTGGATTTACTTCCTTTAACCTTTTCCCTACGCCAGAGACAGTTCCTCCTGTTCCTACTCCTGCAACAAATGCATCAAAAGATCCACCTATGTCTTCCAGTATTTCTACTGCTGTTGTTTCATAGTGTGCTTTTACATTTGCTGGATTTTCAAACTGGTTAGGCATAAAGTAACCATACTTTTCCTTTAGCTCTACAGCTTTATCCACTGCACCCTGCATTCCATACTTTCCTTCTGTAAGGATCAACTGTGCTCCATAAGCTTCCATAAGCTTTCTTCTTTCAATACTCATAGTATCAGGCATCACTATTATCACTTTATATCCTTTTGCAACTCCTATCATAGATAATGCAATCCCAGTATTTCCACTTGTAGGTTCTATGATAGTTCCTTTTGGTTTTAATATTCCTTTCTCTTCAGCATCCTTTATCATATATAAGGCTGGTCTGTCCTTAACACTTCCTCCTGGATTGAAGGCTTCAACTTTTACATATATATCAGCCATATCATCATCAATTAAATTTTTGATCTTAACTAAAGGTGTTTTACCAATAGATTCATAAATGCTATCATATTTCATACATATTACCTCCATATATTATAAAATTTATATTATTGTTAACAGATTTTAACATAAAAAACCTTTTGCCTCATGTATATTACATACAGAGGCAAAAGGTCACTTACCTTTCGCGGTTCCACTCTGTTTAGGGCATAAAAACCCCATCTCATTTCGAGTACTACCATACTCTAGTTCTATAACGGGAACTACCGTTAAAATCTACTAAAACTTCGATTAAAAGCTCAATGGCGCACTTCAAATATAGTAGTATAGATTCCTCTCACCATTTGGAATCCTCTCTGGGATACATCCTATATTCTACTTTACCATTTCATTGCCTTTATACTTATTAACTTACATAAGTATATACCACAATTTTTTAATATTAAACACCTTTTTCTAAATTAATTATATCCATTATTTGTAAATCAGTGATGCCAATATGGAGTACATATATGCTGTTGGATTTTTATTGATGTTCCCTCCATAGCTTTTAATTATATCTTGAGAAACATTATAATAGTTTATATCCTTTGTAATTCTGTATAATTTTCCAAGAACTAATAAAGCAAAAGCATTACCTGATGGAATTGCACCATCATAAATAGCTTTTGGCCTTAGAATAAGTTGTTCGGAAAGGCTGCTGTAATAATATAAAGCTCCTTTTTTTCCAAATAGCTCTAACATATCATCAGTTAATTTTTTACTTATTTCCAAATACCTTTTGTCATTGGTTACATCATATAACACAAGCAGCCCATATATAAAAAAGGCATAATCCTCCAAAAGACCATAGTTATAACTTTTTTCCTTTATATGAATAGATAGAAGATTTCCTTCTTTATCTATTAAATTTGAAATTATAAAATCAGCTGCTTCTTTTGCCTTTCTTATAAATATTTGGTTGCCAAATACTTTACCTCCATAAGCTAAGGAGCTTATCATCAATCCATTCCAAGAAGTTAGTATTTTTTCATCCCTGAAAGGTTTAGTTCTTTTATTCCTATAGGTTAGGATAATATCCCTTATGCTATCAAGCTTACTCATTTCATCAATGCTTATAGCTTCTAAATCCTTTCCGATTAAATTAGGTATATTTTTACCTTCAAAATTGCCTTCTTGGGTTATATTATAGTAGTCACAATAAACCTTCCCATATTCTTCTCCTAAAAGGTTTATTATTTCATTATATTCAAAAGTATAATATTTGCCCTCTTCTCCTTCTGTTTCTGCATCCAAAGCTGAATAAAAACCTCCTTCTTCAGATGCAAGTTCATTTAGTACAAACTTGTAAATCTTCTCTGCTACATCTCTATATATGGATTTGCCAGTTATTTCATAGGCTCTAGTATATGCTATTCCAAGGAGAGCATTGTCATAAAGCATTTTTTCAAAATGGGGCACAAGCCATTTATTATCTATGGAATATCTATAGAATCCAAATCCAACATGGTCAAATATTCCACCTTTATACATGTTTTCCAAAGTATACTTAGCCATATATAAAGCTCTATCATCATTAAATTTCTCTCCATATTCTAACAGGAATAAAATATATTGTGGCAGCGGAAATTTAGGACGCCTTGAGAAGCCTCCAAATTCTTCATCAAATATGCTTTCTAATTCCTTATATGCTCTATTTAATATGTCCTTATGAATATTTCCCTTTAATAAAGTATTATAGTTTGCGTCCACCACTTTTAGTATTTCATTACTTTCTTCTATTAGATCCTCTCTTCTTGTCTGCCATAAATTTTTTACCTTTTCAAGAAGCTCAACTAATCCTAGCATACCTTTTTTTGACCTTTTGGGGAAATAGGTTCCTGCAAAGAAAGGTTTTTTATCTGGAGTCAGTAATAAAGTCAAAGGCCATCCGGCATTTCCACTAATAGCTTCAGCAAAAATCATATATACATAGTCTATATCTGGCCTTTCTTCCCTGTCAACTTTAATGGATATATAATATTTATTCAACAGATCTGCCACTTCATCATCTTGGAAACACTCTCTATTCATGTTATGGCACCATCTACAGGTGGAATATCCTATGGATAAAAATATAGGTTTATCCTCCTCTTTGGACTTTTCAAAAGCCTCTTTTGTCCATGGATACCAATCTATAGGGTTATGGGCATGCTGCAATAGATATGGAGATCTTTCATGAATCAATCTATTAGTCTTATCATTAATGTTATAATTGGCCACATCCATACACCGCCTTTATATTTTGTATATGTTTAATATTCCCTAAAATACGCTAAATATGATTCCATGGACTTTTATAGCTTCTATTCTTATGGCAATTACGAATTACACTTTTAATTTAAGTACTTCGTTTTTTAACCTCATATAGATTTCCTCTCCACTAAAAGGCCTTCCATTAAATTTAAGTATTTTGTAATCTGAACTGTAAGGAGTCTCTTCTTTAATTAAGCTATCAAGTTGCCCTGTTAAATTTTGCTCTATGTCCACTATTTTATCTGCAGTTTTAGCTAATTCCATCAATCTTTTAGTAGGGAATGGCCATATATCTCCAAAAACTAAAGCCCCTATTGAATAACCTTCCTTCATCAACCTTTCAACTGCTTCCTTTACTGCTCCATAAGTAGATCCCCAACAAACTATTAAAATTTTTGGCTTTTCTTCACCAATTAGCCAAGGCTCCTGTATCTCATCTTTTAACAGTTCAAGCTTTTTCATCCTCTTGATAGACATTTTAGTCCTTATATCCGGGTCCTCAGTTATATGTCCATATTCATCGTGCTCATGGCTATCTGCTAATACTACTTGTCCTGGAATCTTTCCTGGTATAAGTCTAGGGGATATTCCACTATCAGTTATCTCATATCTTTTATATTCCCCATTAATGTTCCTACCATCAGATATATGCCTTTCTACCTTGATTTTGCTAAAATCAAAGGGTTCAATAGTCTTAGTATAATCAGCTAAATACAAATCTGTAAGTATTATTACAGGTATCTGATATTTATCAGCAATATTAAAAGCCCTAGCAGTTTGATAAAATGCATCCTCTGGATTTCTCAAAGCCATGACCATCCTTGGAAATTCTCCATGGCCTGCGTGTATGACAAAACGCAAATCCCCCTGTTCAGTTCTAGTGGATAATCCTGTAGCAGGACCAGACCTTTGAGCATCTACTACAACTGCTGGTATCTCTACAATACCAGCAAAGCTCAATGCTTCTACCATAAGGGCAAAGCCTCCACCAGAAGAACCAGTCATGGACCTTACTCCTGCATAAGAAGCACCCAAGGCCATGTTTAAAGCTGCAATCTCATCTTCTACCTGATCAACCATAATTCCCATTTCATTGGATATAGATGAAAGGTAGCTCAAAATACTTGTAGAAGGAGTCATAGGATAGCCACAATAAAACTTACATCCTGCAGCAATAGCACCTAAAGCTAATGCTTTATTGCCATTGATTATTATCTTTCTATCCTCTTTCAACTTAAGTTCATATTTTCCATCTATGAGATTATATCCTTCCTTTAAAGCTAATAGATTATCCTCAAAAGCTCTTTGTTTAAATAATTTTTTTATAACTCCCTCAGCAATATCCATTGGAATGTTAAAGTACTTCAATATAACTCCCAATCCTATAGTGTTATACACCTTTTGATTTTTTATCTTCTTTATAATTTCCCTGAAGGGGAAGGAGAGTACTCTATCATCATGGCATATATCCTCATCGCAAATAACAACTCCTCCCTCCTTCACCCTATCCTTATGAAGTAATATAGTTTCTTCATTTAAAGCAAGCACTATATCCACTTTTTCCGTGAAGCTATTTATCTCTTCATCAGAAAATCTGATTTGAGTAAAATTGTGACCACCCCTAACTCTAGACATATAATCTCTGTAAGTAAAAACATTATATCCACATCTTTTTAATATAAATTCCAATATCTGGGCAGAAGTGTCTAGCCCCTGGCCTGCTGCCCCTCCTATTAATATGCTAAAATCCAATGTCTTCTCCTCCCATTTATAATCTCATTTATTACTTAAATTCTTCCATTAATCTCTCTGCATCCATTGGATTCAATCCTCTATCCACTAATGGTGGTCCATTTTTAATGAAATCAAACTTATCCTCATAAGTCTCCTTTTCTTCCTTATATAGAATACCTATAGGGATTCTATCATCAAATTCTAAAGCTTTTTTCATAGCTTCTTCCTTATTAGTATAATCATAATCATCAGGTAAATGATAAACTCTGTTCTTATACCATGAAAAAGTATTTACCTTATTCCATACTACACAGGGCTGTAATATATCCACCAAAGCATATCCTTTATACTTTATGGCTTCTTTCATAAGGTAAACTAGATGTGGAATATCTCCTGAAAAGCCTCGTGCTACAAATCCAGCTCCCATAGTCAATGCTAATGCTAAAGGCTTTATAGGCTCCACCTTAACTCCATCAAATTGCAAAGTGGTCCTTTGCCCTATAGCTGTAGTTGGAGACGCTTGACCCTTTGTAAGCCCATATATTTGATTGTCATGAACAAAATGAGCAATATCTATATTCCTTCTAATAGCGTGGATGAAATGGTTTCCTCCTTCTCCATAACTATCTCCATCTCCAGATTCTACTATTACTTTTAGGTCCTTATTGGCTAGCTTAATTCCTATAGCTGGAGGAATTGCTCTACCATGTAAACCATTAAATCCATTTACTTTAATATAGTGAGGCATTTTAGCTGCTTGGCCAATACCTGATACTAAAACCACTTCATGGGGTTCTATTTTTAACTCCTCTAAGGCCATCTTTAAAGCAGTTCTTATCATGTAATTACCACATCCAGGACACCAAGAAGGCTCGTATAGCTTATATTCGCAACTCATTATAATACCTCCTTTAGTCTTTTATATACTTCTTCACCGCTAAAAGGTCTACCATCGTATTTTAATATCTTATGGGTTGATTTCATCAAAGCCTCTTCCCTGATTAAGCTATCTAATTGAGCAGTTGCATTTTGTTCAACATCTATAATTCTTCTTGCTTTTTTGCTTAATTCTAATAATTTTTTTGTAGGCAAGGGCCATATATCTCCAAATACTAAAGCCCCTATTGAATAACCCTCTTCAACAAGCCTTTCAACAGCTTCTCTTACTGCACCATAGGTCGATCCCCAACAAAGTATCAAGTTCTCTGGTTCATCTTTGCCTATAAACCAAGGCTCCTGAATCTCATCTTTTAAAAGTTCCAACTTTTTAAGCCTTTTATCTACCATCTAGATCGGAAGAGCACACGTCTGAACTCCAGTCACTGACCAATCT
>ENA-OWPA01001295-OWPA01001295.1-bioreactor-metagenome-genome-assembly--contig:-NODE-1295-length-17442-cov-3.171034_pt1 | contig 17442 bp, 11 predicted proteins | sample MGYA00238139_ERZ651803 | MGnify/ENA primary metagenome ERZ651803 (study PRJEB26909, sample SAMN07631231) | bioreactor metagenome | isolation source: Switchgrass digestor | place: USA: Dartmouth...
GCACCCCTTGTCCGGAAAAACGGGGGCAAAGTGGTTCTGGTCAGCAATGGTATTATTGCGCCTCGCTTCTTGGAAGAACTTATCCCTTTAATTGATGCCGTGAATATCGATATTAAGGCTTTTACGGAAGAATTCTATCAAAAATACTGTGGCGGTAAGTTATCCTGGGTTTTGGAAACAGTAGAGCGTTTAGCAGGAAGAGTCCATTTGGAAGTGACCACTTTAATAATCCCGGAGGCGAATGACAGTCCGGCAGAAATTAAGGAGTTAGCTCAGTGGCTGCGCCGCCTCAATACACCTTTAGCCTGGCATTTAAGCCGTTACTTTCCCGCTTACAAACTTCATACTCCTCCTACAGACCGGGTAAAACTGCTTAAGCTTTGGGAACTGGCCAAAGAAGAATTGCCTTATGTCTATATGGGTAATGTCAGCGGCGGAGGAACAACTTTCTGTCCCCAGTGCGGAAAAGCAGTTATTTTGCGCGAAAACTATGAGATACAAAATCTCTCGGACAAAGGTAAATGCCCTTCCTGTGGTAAGGAGATCTTTGGTGTAGGACTATAAAAACAATATTTAACCATTATAAGAGAAGAAATAACGATTAAAGAAAAACTTAAAGACAAGGTTTTTAAATTATGATATATTAAAAACTAAAAATCCTACTATTATAAAAATAATTAATATAAAAATAATTAAAACATCTAAACTATTTGCGTAGCTTTTTCAGCTTAATTATAATCAGGTACTTGTCATTATGGATAAATTAGATGAAATGAAGCTCCAGAATCCCTTATTATGATTTGCCTGCCCCGGGTTCATAAAAAGCTAAATTAAAGGCTGAATTTGGGTATATTTATGTATTTTTTCACATTAGACTATTTTTATATTTAGACTTGAATAATAAGGGGGCTTACTTCTATGGCAAGACCGCAAATTGTCAGTCTCTCGGAGGCTATCGCCCAAATCAAAGATGGCGATATGTTAACCTTTGGGGGCTTTACGGTTTGGCGCCGGCCCATGGCAGCTATTTATGAGCTTATTCGCCAGAAAAAAGAAACTTGCATCTGGTGGAGGCAAATGGCGGAACCCATGATGATATGTTGGTGGGAGCAGGCTGTGTGAGTATCTGGGAATCCAGCTGGTGTGGCCATGAGCTTTATGGCAAGTTCGGTGCCAATCTGGCCCGAAAAATTGAAAACAAGGAAATCCTTTATGAAGACTATTCTCACATTCACGCCTTATATCGTTTGGCTGCCGGCGCTCAGGGAGTTCCTTTTTTGCCTACCTATTCGTCTATGGGCAGCGACATCCTTAATCCAGAGAATGACAATTTGGGTAAAGCCGGTCTCCGAGATGGGGCCAACCCCCATATTCCTAAATTCAAATACATAACATATAAAGAGCCCTTTACCGGTTCGGAAATCCTCCTGATTCCTGCAGCTAATCCCGATTGGTGCATAACCCATGTTCATATGGTTGGACAGGAAGGAACCGTGCGGGTTGAAGGCTTAAGGTTTTGCGACGAAGAAGCCATAAAAGCCTCAAAACACAATATTATTATTGCTGGACAAATTGTCCCCGAAGAGTATTTGCGCCGGGAACCGACCCGCAATCTTATCCCCGGATATTTCGTCGATTATATTGTGGAACTGCCCTGGGGGGCTCATCCCACAGGCATGTACGGTGCTTATGAGCCAGATGGTTCTTTTATTAACAACTATTTTACTTCTACCCGTTCCCAGGAAGGGTTTGACCGGTGGGCGGAAGAATGGATTTTTGGAGTGAAAGACCATCAGGAATATTTGGCTAAACTGGGCATTACCCGTTTGGAAGCTCTGCGGGCTAATCCTGCTTTAGGTTATTCTTCCACACTGAAAAGGGGATAAGAATATGGAGAACAAAAGAGGTCATGCCAAAATCGGAGAGTTTAAACCCATGGATCTTCTGGCTTGCGCTGCCGCCCGGGAAGTAAGAGATGGTGAGGTTGTTTTTGCCGGAACGGGTTTACCCATGTTAGCAATCATGCTGGCTCAAAAAAAGCATGCTCCTTCGGCCGTATGCATCTATGAATCCGGCTCCATTGCCGGTCGTCCAATTGACTTGCCCACATCTGTAGCCGATGCCCGCTGCAGTTATCAGGCAGCTATAGCCGATGGTCTGATGGATGCCTTTGGCCAGCTACAATCCGGGCGCGTGGATCTGGCTTATCTCAGCGGCGCTGAAGTTGATATGTATGGTAATGTGAATACCACGTTTATCGGCGGTCCCTCAGGCAAGCGGCTTACAGGCAGCGGCGGCAATGCGGATATTCATTCTTTAGCCAAAAGAAGTGTTTTAATCATGCTTCAACTCAATCAAAAACGACGCTTTGTGGAAAAGGTGAGCTATATTACTTCTCCGGGATGGCGCTTCCCCTATGGGCCCAAACGGGAATGGACACATAAAAAAGATGTCTACGGTCCTGCTTTTCGCGGTGGCCCGGAGGCAGTGATTTCCGATATGGGAGTCTATCGCTTTGATGAAGATGGTGTCATGTATTTGGATACAGTGCATCCTGGTTTTACATCTGAAGATTGCCGTGCTAACTGCTGTTTTGACTTAAACATTTCCAGGGTAAAAGGGGAAACCCCGACTCCTACCTATGAGGAGCTGGAACTCCTTCACAATGTTATTGATCCGGATGGGATTATACTTAAGAAGTAAGAAAATGACATAGTGCAGTGTTTACAAAGATTATTTATACTATAAGAGAGGAGCCCAGGCTCCTCTCTTATCTCATAAAACGAGTATAAGCAAATTGGTATTTGCATAAAAACTTCATTCTATAATTCAATATTAATCAAAATTCACTATTTTACTTTCTTTATGATACTTTCTTTATTAATATTTTTTTCTCGAAACCATTTATGTCACATTAAAATTTAATATAAGAAGGATCAGAACATATGGAACAACAGTCATCATCCTTACCACGCTGCACTTATTGTCCACGGCATTGCCAAGTGGACAGAATAAAAAATGAAAAAGGACTTTGCCGGGCCGGAAATAAGCCAAAAGTTGCCCTGGTTTCCACTCATTGGTGGGAGGAGCCTTGTATCAGCGGAACCAAGGGCTCGGGGACCATTTTCTTTTCCCACTGCAATCTTAAATGCTTATACTGCCAGAATTATAGGATTAGCCAGGAAGATTTTGGTCAGGAAATTTCTATTGAAGAATTAGCTAAGCTAATGCTCAAACAGCAGAGCAAGGGAGTTCATAATATCAATCTTGTTTCGCCCACTCAGTACTTTACCCAGGTCAAAGAATCTCTAATACTAGCCAAAGAGCAGGGACTCAGTATTCCCATTGTTTATAATACTAACGGCTATGAATGCACGCACAATATTGAAGAATTAAAAGGTTTAGTGGACATCTATTTGCCTGACTTGAAATATGCCGATAATGAGTTGGGGGTTAGATACTCAGGTGTAAAAGATTATTTCGAGCAAGCGACAAAGGCCATTCTAACAATGTATGACCAAGTTGGGGCACCTCAATTTGATGAAGAAGGCATCATAAAGAGGGGGATAATCATCCGGCATTTAGTTCTTCCCGGTCAAATTGGAAATTCGAAAAAGGTGCTGGACTGGCTCGCCGCCCATCTGCCCAAGGATATTCCCATCAGTCTCATGTGCCAGTACACCCCGATGTACAAAGCCCATAATCATCCGGAACTATCCAGAAGGCTAACGAAAAGAGAATACGCTAAAATTATAGATTATTTTTTTGCATTAGGGTTAGAGAATGGTTATGTCCAGGAGCTTGCTTCGGCTAAAACCTCTTACACCCCGGATTTTAATTTAGACGGTGTGTTATAATAAAACATTAGCAATTAAACGTTGAAACAGGAGTGAAAAAATGCTGACAGGCGAGATTCGCAACAAAGTTGACAGAATATGGACCGATATTTGGGCCGGGGGAATCACCAACCCTCTGACGGTTATAGAACAACTCACGTATTTGATGTTCATCCGGTCTTTGGATGAAAAAGAACTGGAAAATGAGAGATTTGAAGCTCTGACTGGACAGGCTATGCCCAAAATATTCCCTCAGGATGAAGAGGGGCAAGCTATGCGCTGGAGCAAGTTTAAAACCAAAGATTCCCGGGAAATATACGATATTGTTTCCACAAAAGTCTTTCCTTTTATCAAAAACCTAAGTGGGAACAGTAAGACTGCTTTTGCCCGTTATATGGAGGATGCCCTGTTTTTGATTCCTACTCCCCAGGTTTTGCAGAAAATTATTACCGGGTTGGATGAATTATATGAGCATGATCTGCAAGACCTGGATATGCAGGGGGACCTGTATGAATACATGCTTAGCAAACTGTCTACAGCCGGTCAGAACGGTCAATTCAGAACCCCCAAACATATCCGGGATATGATGGTTCGCTTGCTGGATCCTACACCGGATGATAAAATCTGCGACCCGGCCTGCGGAACTGCCGGCTTTCTTGTTTCCACTGCCGAATATATCCGGGAAAAATATGAATCTGTCATGACGGAGAAGCAATGGGAGAATTTCGCCGGGGAAATGTTCACCGGCTTTGATATTGACCGCACCATGCTTCGGATTTCGGCAATGAACCTCATGCTCCATTCCATCACTGAACCGACAATACAATATCTGGATAGCGTTTCCAAGCAGAATAATATTACTTCCAAATACGATATTATCTTGGCCAATCCACCTTTTACCGGTACGGTCGATGCAGAAAGCATCAACGATAATCTCAAGGCTGTCTGCAACACCAAAAAGACGGAGCTTTTATTTGTGGCGCTCTTTTTGAGGATGCTCAAAAAGGGGGGACGTTGTGCCTGTATTGTACCGGATGGCGTTTTATTTGGCTCCACAAATGCTCATAAAGCCCTTCGTAAGGAGTTGGTTGAGAATCATCAGCTGCAAGCAGTAATATCCATGCCCAGCGGCGTTTTCAAACCCTATGCAGGGGTTAGTACGGCTGTATTGGTGTTCACCAAAACCGGGGCTGGAGGGACTGACAAGGTTTGGTTTTATGACATGAAAGCAGACGGCTTCTCTTTGGATGATAAACGTTCACCCATTGAGGAAAATGATATTCCCGATATACTTGCCCGTTTCCATAACCTTGCGGGAGAAATGGATCGCAAACCAACGGAACAGAGCTTTTTTGTGGATAAAGACGCTATCGTAGCAAAAGATTATGACTTATCCATTAATCGCTACAAAGAAGTCGTTCATGAAAAGATAGATTATGATTCACCACTGCAAATTTTGGCTCGTCTGGATAAGCTGAGCCAGGATATAGCTTCTAAGATGGAAGAATTGAGGGGACTTATCAGTGAGTAAGTGGGAAACGGCAAAGTTAGGAGAATTAACGAAAATCAGAACCGGTAAATTAGATGTGAATGCAGGTTCCCCTGATGGAATATATCCATTTTTCACGTGCTCAAGAGAGCCCGCAAGGATAGCTTCCTATAGTTATGACTGTGAGTGTGTTTTGGTTGCCGGAAATGGTGACTTAAATGTGAAATATTATAACGGCAAATTTGATGCCTACCAGAGAACATACATTATTGAGAGCATGGATAAAACCAAACTTTTTGTTCCCTATCTTTATTACTTTTTAACCAAGTATGTAGAGATTTTAAGGCTTCAATCCATCGGCGGAGTCATCAAATATATAAAATTAGGCAACTTAACTGAAGCAACTATACCACTTCCTCCTTTAGAAACCCAAAAGAAAATCTCCGAAATCCTGGATACCGCTTCCGAACTTCTAGATATGCGAGGGAAGCAGCTTGCCGAGCTGGATACTTTTATAAAAGCCGTTTTTTATGATATGTTCGGGAACCCGGCAACCAATGAAAAAGGATGGGAAGTCGGCAAGATTAAAGACCTGGTTATAAAAACCCAATACGGAACAAGCGCAAAGGCTTCCACAGAGAGATTAAAATACCCGATTTTAAGAATGAACAATATAACTTACCAGGGTGAAATGGATTTTACAGATCTAAAATATATCGATTTAGCTGATAAGGATTTGGATAAGTATCTGGTTCATCAAGGTGAGGTTCTCTTTAATCGAACCAACAGTAAAGAGCTTGTGGGCAAAACCGCTGTTTATCGAGAAAAAGAGCCTATGGCCTACGCAGGATATTTAATTCGTCTGATACCAAATGAAAAAGCCAACGGAGAATTTATAAGCGCTTTTTTAAATTCACCATATGGCAAAAAGCTGTTGCGGAATATGGCTAAAAACATTGTAGGGATGGCCAATATCAATGCTCAAGAATTGGAGAACACTGATATTTATATTCCGCCCATCACTCTCCAAAATAAGTTTGCCGAAATCGTTAAGAAAACAGAAGAACAGAAACAACTAGTCAGAAAAGCCATCGATGAAACCCAATACCTCTTTGACAGCTTGATGAGCGAGTATTTCGATTAATACTGAGGTGATATCATTGTCTGCAAACTTTGATTTTCTAAAAGATCAGCCTGAATATGCCTTATTCGCCAATGCCTGTATCGAAGCAGAACGGGTCTTAGCTACCTCTCCGGCCATGTCTGCGGTAGGGAGTCGTAAGGCCTTAGAGCTTGCTGTGAAATGGGTATATTCAGCTGATACCACGATTTTCATGCCCTATAAGGACAATTTGCAGGCTTTGATTCACGAACCTTCGTTTAAATTTGCTGTAGACAGTCAAACATGGAATAAGCTTCCCTTCATTATCAAATTAGGGAATCTGGCAGTTCACACGGAAAAAGCGATTAGCCGTAATGATGCCGTGCTATCCCTTGCCGGTCTATTTGAGTTTGTCCAGTGGATCGATTATTGCTATGGGCAAAACTACGAAGAACGGTTCTTTGATGAAACCAAAATTCCATCTCAACTCGTGGGTTTGGACGTGGAGAAGATTAAGGAGAAGGAAAGTCTCCTAGAACAAAAGGAAGCTGAGATCCAAGCTCTGCTGGCTAAGATCGAATCCATGAGTGAGCGGTTAACCGCTGAAAAGGATCAGCATAAGGAAGAACGCCATTTCACAGCTCAAGACATTTCTGAATTTGAAACACGCAAGAAATACATTGATGTGGATTTAAAACTTCTTGGCTGGGTTTTTGGTGATGATGTTCAAGAAGAAGTAGAGCTTTTTGGGATGCCGAACCCAAGGGAAAAAGGATATGCGGATTATGTCTTATACGGTAAGGATGGACTGCCTCTTGCTGTGATTGAGGCGAAACGGACATCCAAAGATCCCAAAATCGGCGCCCAACAAGCAAAGCTCTATGCTGACTGTTTAGAGAAAATGACGGGCAGACGCCCCATTATGTTCATTACCAACGGTTTTGAGACCTTCATTTGGGATGATCTCACTTCTCCACTGTGCAAAGTAAGCGGGATATTCTCGAAAGCTGATCTTCAGAAGCTGATCAACCGTCGTGATGAGCGTAAACCTTTAAGCGAAATTCCTATCGATGATAAAATCACCAATCGCTATTACCAAAAAGAAGCCATCCGGGCGGTATGTGAAGCCATTGAGGAAGGTCATCGAAAAGCACTCCTGGTTATGGCTACAGGAACGGGTAAAACTAGAACCGCATCCAGTCTGACGGATGTATTGTCTCGAGGCGGCTATATCACTAATGTCCTGTTTTTAGCTGATAGAACAGCCCTAGTTTCCCAAGCCAAAGATGCTTTTAAAACCTATCTGCCGGATATGTCTTTATGCAACCTTCTCAGCAACAAAGAGGATCGCAATGCCCGTATTGTCTTTTCCACATATCCCACTATGCTTAACGCAATTGATGCCACAAAAAGCGAGAATGGCTTGCGTTTATTTACCCCTGCCCATTTTGACCTAATCATAATCGATGAGGCCCACCGGAGTATTTTCAAGAAGTACCGGGCTATCTTTGAATATTTTGATGCCATCTTAGTTGGGTTAACCGCTACCCCCAAGACAGATGTAGATCGGAACACCTATGAGTTCTTTGAAATGGAAAAAGGGGTTCCTACCTTTGCCTATGATTATGAAACGGCAGTAAAAACCGACCATGTATTAGTGCCTTATCATAATATCGAGGTTACAACCAAGTTCTTGCAAGAGGGAATTACTTATGAGGACCTTCCTGAAGAGGAAAAAGCCCGCTATGAAGAAGATTTTATCGATGATGAAGGAAACATCCCGGAAATAATTCCGCCGGATAAGCTCAATAAGTTCATTTTCAACCAAAACACGGTGGATATGGTTTTGCAGGATTTAATGACCAAAGGCATTAAGGTTGCCGGCGGGGATCGTTTAGGAAAAACCATCATCTTTGCCCAAAACAAACGCCATGCGGAATACATTGTGGAGCGTTTTAATAAGCTCTACCCTCAATATAAAGGTGGCTTTGCTAAGCGGGTGGTATGTGACGATGCTTACGCTCAGACTATCATCCAGGATTTCAAAGTTCCTGATAAGGAACCCCATATTGCTGTGTCCGTAGACATGATGGAGACGGGAATCGATGTTCCTGAAGTTGTCAATCTTGTCTTCTTTAAGTATGTCCGTTCCAAAACGAAATTCTGGCAAATGATTGGCCGGGGAACACGGCTTTGCCCCAATCTTTTTGGCCCAGGTCAGGATAAAACCCATTTTCTTATTTTTGACTATGTTGGGAACTTTGAGTTCTTCCGGGTCAATAAGGATGGCATAGAACCTCCGTCAACCCCAAGTCTTACGGAAGCAATATTTACCAAGCGTGTACGCTTGATCCAGGCTCTCCAGGAGGCAGCATATATGGAAGAGCCTTATCAGAAGATGCGAACCGAATTAATTGATACGGTAGTAGGTCAAATCAATGCCTTAAATACAGAGCTAGTAGCTGTAAGACTACAATTAAAGCATATTGTAAAGTTCAAGGAAAAGAGTGCTTTTGTATGTCTTAATAGTTCCGATGTCCATGATCTTACTACCCACATCGCTCCATTAGTATATATGGACGAGACAGATGAATACGCTAAGAGTTTTGATAACTCCATGTATGGATTAATGTTAGCGCAAATTGAGGCTAAGAAGGGGCTCTTCAATCGTGGGAAAAGGCAACTAGAAAATATCTGCCTTGACCTGACCAAGCGGACCACGATACCGCAAGTAAAAGAGAAGATCGCCTTAATAAAGGATGTGGGAAGCGAAGAATTTTGGTCAAGTGCCGGAATTCTCGACTTTGAGAAGGTTCGTATAGAACTGAGCAGCCTCATCAAGTTCACCGTTGATGGAGGCGAGACCCCAGTCAAATATACTAACTTAAAGGACCAAGTCCTTTTGGTCAAAGAAGGAATTGAACTGGAAGCCGCTTACGACTTTGAAGACTATAAACTCAAGGTCAACCGCTATATTGAAAAGAATCGTGATCAAGTGGCAATTTATAAACTTCGCAACAACATTCCTTTAACAGCCATGGACTACCAAACCTTAGAACGGATTTTCACTGGGGAACTTGGCACAAAGGAAGATTACCAGCGGGAATTCAAGGATACGCCTTTTGGATTGCTTGTCCGTAAAATTGCCAAACTGGATTATGATGCAGCCTGTAAAGCCTTCTCGGAATTCATCAATGATCAGTCTCTGAATCAGGCACAAATAGTCTTTGTTAAAAAGGTCATTGATTACATCGTCCAGAACGGGTACATTGATAATCCTGCCGACCTTATGAAACCGCCTTTCGATAAGCCTCAGAGCCTGATGAAGCTCTTTGACACCGCCAAACAGAAGAAACTTATCAGCGTTATCAATAGTATTAAAGATAACGCCGTAAAGATTGTTGGTTGATTAGAATAAAAGAAAAACACTAGGAGACAAAGAATCTAACTCCTGGTGTTTTTTGCATCGGAAAGCCCCAAACGGCATAGGGGAGGAAATAGGGGCTATATGTATAATATTAGAATATAATGGTTCAAGAAATAAAATACGCGCTAGTGGAGATTAAGATGAACTCGATAGATTTATTCAAATTGACCCGAGTCAGAAGAGAGTTTTTCGCTGATTTTGAAAAAATGTTATCAGGAAGAGAAGAAAAGCTCAATGCCAAACCCCATGAGTTTGATGATTTGGAAGCCTTTGTGGAAATTCTATTGAATCATCATATTTCCGAAGAAGGGTTAAATCATTTTTATTTTTCTTATGTCATACCCCAAATAGGCAAGGAATTTGACTTGCTTAGAATAAGCCCGGATATGGTAATGAATATTGAGCTAAAATCTCGAGATGTGGGCCAAGATGATATTATAAGACAATTGCAGAAGAATAAGTATTATCTCTCCCATTTATCTCGGGATATTTACTTATTCACATTTGTTTCCAGTGAACAGAAATTTTATAAATATCTTCCTGGTGATACCCTTGCCGAAACCAGTGCCTATGATATCGTTAATCTCCTTAAGCAACAAAGAAACTGCTATACGGAAGACATTAATTCCTTATTCAGGGTATCCGAATTTTTAGTCTCTCCCATGAATACCCCGGATCGATTTATCAATAAACATTATTTTCTTACCACCCAACAAAAGCAATTTCAGAAGGAAATTATCAGCTCTATGAGCTCTAAATACAGAGATGAGTATTTGTTCAGGGGAATCACAGGCGAACCCGGTACAGGCAAGACCCTTACCCTGTATGATTTAGCCTACTCATGTGCCGAAAATGAGCCTGTCGGTATAGTTCATTGCGGAAATCTGACAGATGGTCATATTATCTTAGATAAAGCAATACCCAACTTTGATATCTACTCGGTGACGGAGCTTGACAATAGAATACTGGGTGATTATAAATACATTTTTATTGATGAAAGCCACCGGATCTACCCCAAAGAATTTAAATACCTGATAAGTATTGTTAAGCATAATCATCAAGCTTGTATTTTCTCTTATGATCGTAGCCAGGTTCTTTCTGCCAGCGAATTCAGCCATGATATGGTTAAAAGTATTCAGGCATTACCCAACTTTCATGAGTATGTGCTCTCGAAAAAAATCCGTACTAACAGGGAGATAGCATCTTTTATTAGAAAGCTATTCAACTTAAATATAAAGGATAAATACTTGAAATATTCATCAGTTAAGATTTTATATGCCAACAATGAAAAAGAGGCCATTACTTTTATAAAAGAATACAAAAATAAGAACTTTGTATTTATTAACTATTCAAAATCACCAAATAGAATCAGCCCTTTTGATATTTATAGCAATTATGAGAGTATCGATACTCACAAAGCTATAGGACAAGAATTTGACAATGTTTTAATGATCATGGACGATACCTTCTATTATTCTCCGGAAGGAAGGCTATTAGCTAAAGCATATTCCCATCAAGAGTATTTATATGAACAGCTTTTATATCAAGGGTTAACTAGAGCAAGAGAAAAGTTAGTGATAATAGTAGTAAACAACGAGGATTTGCTGGCGAATATGTTATCCATTCTAACAAGTTGATTTATTTAGACCATGGGATATTTCTATGCGGTATAATAGGACTTGGCAACCTCTATAAGAGTCATACCGATTCATTGCTGAATTAAACCAAAGTTGAAAAAGAAGAGTAGTGATGTAGTAATTAGGAGGAACTCGATGGAGAATGGAAGACTCAATTTAAGTTGGTCCTATAAGCTCGTGAATTGGTATGATCAAGTAAAACGTGATTTACCTTGGCGTAAAACTAAAGACCCCTATGCCATCTGGGTTTCGGAAGTCATGCTACAGCAGACTCAGGTGGTTACGGTAATTCCTTACTATCAGCGATTTATGGAGCGTTTCCCAAACCTTAGGGTGTTAGCGCAAGCTCCGCTAAACGAGGTATTAGAGCTTTGGCGCGGACTGGGGTACTATTCCCGGGCACGCCATCTGTGGGAAGGAGCCCGTTATATAGTCGATATACTTGACGGAGAGATGCCTGGTTGTTACACTTCTCTGCTTAAGATTCCTGGAGTGGGAGAGTATACAGCCGGGGCAATTTCCAGTATTGCCTATCAAGAGTGTGTTCCGGCCGTTGACGGCAATGTCAAACGGGTCTTGAGCCGTTTGTTAAGGTGGGAAGAGGATGTGGATAAGGCAAAATCCCGCCGTGCCTTCCTGGAATACCTTAATCAATGGCAACCTAAAGATCGTCCGGGGGATTTTAACCAGGCCATGATGGAGCTGGGGGCAACCGTATGTACACCCAAGAATCCTAAATGTGAACAATGTCCGCTACAAGAAGACTGTCAAGCTTTTCTGGTCGGAAGCCCTTTGGCTTTTCCTGTGAAAAAAAGTAAAGAAAAAATTAAGGAGGTCATTCGCCCAACCTTGATTCTTTTTCAAAAGGGGAAGGTACTGATGAAAAGGCGTCCTCCCGAAGGGCTTCTGGCCAATCTCTGGGAATTCCCTGGTGAAGAAGTTTTGGTTCAGGATCCGGCTTCTTCTCTCGATCATATAGGAATGACGGCAGCGGAAGAAACTCTTAAGTATGATGTTAGCTCAGAAGAAACTGTAAAATCATTAAGCTCAAGGGAAACAATAGACTCAGAGGGAACAATAATAGACCATGAAACCAAGAATGCAAAGGGCGAGCTAGAAAAGCTGCACAAGGGTATAACAGGTGATATTCCTTGGTGGGATATTTATCAAAAGCAGGTCTCCGATCATTCCTATGATGAGGCCGTTAAAGAGCTGCTTCGCCAAAATCCCTGCACGGAGGGGCCTGTTATCCATACCTTTAGCCACCGGCGCTGGAAGATCTATTGGATGGTTTTAGATCTATCCGCTGCATCAACTAAACAAAACTCTGAGCATCAAGTGGAATTACGTTGGTTTGATGTCAGCCAATTAGAGACCATCGCCATGCCTGTAGCATTTCAGAAAGTCTGGAATATTGTTAAGAAAAGGTTTTAAAAATTGCTGCCGGCCATCCAAGGTAATTTAAACATGTTATAATATACACATACTTTATGTAAACGGAGTTTTTCCTATGAGAATAAAAGGAATTGCCTTGCCAATTACATGCATTCTGTTGCTTTCTTCGATGATAGCCGGTCCTGTTCAAGCCAGTAACTTAAAAGAACAGCTGGAAAACTATCAGTCTCAGCATAGTGAAATTCAAGAAGATATTCAGGAACAGAAGGAAGAAATTTCAAAGGTAACCGCTCAAGCAATATCACTGGAAAAATCTATCCAGGTTTTAAATGAGAAAATTAAGGATATCCAAGAGAATTTAAAACAAGAAGAAGCGCAACTGGAAATACTCCATGATAAACAAGAGCAACTGGAATTAGAACGGGAAAACCATATTAAAGCCTTGGCTGGATATTTAAAGAATCAATATATTAACGGAACGCCCGGCTATCTCGATTATATATTCGGAGCAAGTAACTTCAGGGATTTTATTACTCGTTTCGAAGAAGTAAAGTATATTTTGAATACATATAACGGAATTTATGAAGAACTTAATACCTTAAATGAAGAACTGGAAACACAGAAACAAGAAATAATAAAACAAAAACAAATAATAGCCAGCAGTCTGGAGGCAGAACAGGAAAATCAAAGAGTTTTAGAGCAGGCTTTATCCAAACAAAATGAAGTATTATCCCAGTTAACTAAAGAAGAAAAAGAACTTTATAAAAAATCTCAGAAAGTAGAATCAGAAATCGAACGAATTAAAGAACTTATCGCTCATCAGGAAATGGAAGCTCGTTTGGCTGCACAAAATCCGATTAGCAACACCGGTGGTGCCAACTCCATAACGGCTCCTGTTGTTGTAGAGGGAGGAGCGAAAGTTGTTTTGGATTATGCGGCAACCTTATTAGGAGTCCCTTATTTATGGGGTGGCACAACGCCCAAGGGATTTGACTGTTCGGGATTTACACAATATGTATTTCGCAATGCAGGAATCACCCTGCCTCGGGTTTCCCAAGATCAATATAACCAAGGAATAGCAGTAGAAAAGAGCGATTTAAAAGCAGGGGATTTGGTCTTTTTTACAACCTATGGACCCGGAGCAACACATGTTGGAATTTATGTAGGGAATAACATCATGATTCATTCCTCCAGCGGAGGAGTACGGTACGAGAATATGGAGAACTCTTATTTTAAACCTCGGTATCTTGGTGCCAGAAGAATTATTGCTGAATAGATCAAAGGACTGAGAATTGGAGTTAATGAACACTTGTTGCCCTCACCCCGATTGGCTGGACTAAGGAAATAATAGGTAAATGGAAATGGCGTGGAAATCTGGCCGCATGCTAAGGGAAATAGTTAATTTAAAGACTTTGATAGATTATTTTGGATTAAAATGATATTCAGACAATACCCTCTAATCGATTTACAATTCATTAATTTTATGATATAGTAATTTTGTAATAATTTAATATGCTATTTATGAGTGCCTTTAAAAGGAGAATAGGGAAGATGGGTGAAAATCCCACACGGGCCCGCCACTGTAATTGCTGAGTTGCTTTTGTTTAGTCCACTGGAGTGATCTGGGAAGGTTAAAAGCAACGGTGAAGCATAAGTCAGGAGACCTGCTCATAAATAATGTCCAAAAAGCTCGGGGAGAGTGGCTTTTTTTGACAGTATGATTTCTATGAAGCTGTAAAAACGGACAGTTTCTTACCGGTGAGTAAGAAACTGTCCGTTTCTGTATGTATATCCGTTTCTCTAAATGAAAGGGAGAAAAATATGCTTTTGGAAACGAAGAATTTGGCTGTTGGGTATTATCGGAAAATGCTCATTGGTAATATTTGGCTATATATGCCAAATTGCTAGAGATGCCAAATTGCTAGAGTAATGGATTGCTTTTAAGTGAATCCTCGAAGTGGAAAAACTCGGTGTAAAAATACTCGGTGTATGGAAAGATATATTTTGGGTGGGGATAGGAATGGAACCACAAATAAAGGATCGACATAATTGGCGGACGGGATACACTACTGGCAGCTGTGCCGCCGGTGCTGCCAAAGGGGCATGCCTTTTATTAAAAGGATTACACCCGGATGGCGTGGATATTCCTTTGCCCCAGGGAGGGCGTCTTCAGCTTCCTCTCTATCGCAAAGAAAAAGAAGGAAGAACAGCTTTGGTGGGGATTATCAAGGATGGAGGAGATGACCCAGATACAACTCACGGCCTGGAGATTCAAGCCCGGGTAGAAATTCTTTCACCTAAAGGTGAGGTCAGAATTACCGGGGGAAAAGGAATTGGAGTTGTGACTAAGAAGGGACTGCAAGTTCCTCCTGGAGAAAGTGCAATTAATCCTATTCCCCGGCAAATGATTATGGCAGCGGTACGAGAGGTTTTTCAGCAAGAAGAGATCCAAGTTTTGGTGGAAGTCCCTGATGGGGAAAGAATTGCCCATAGAACCCTTAATCCACGCTTAGGCATACGGGGAGGGATTTCCATTTTAGGCACCACAGGAATAGTTCGGCCAATGTCTGAAGAGGCCTTTAAGGCCTCGATTCTTCCGGAATTGGATCAGGCTGTTGCCTATGGGCATAAAGCTATTATTTTGACACCAGGAAATTATGGCTTTAGAACGGCTACGCAACAGTTAAGGGTTCCTGAGGAGGCCATTGTTCAAATGAGCAACTTTGTGGGATATTTACTTGAAGAAGCTTCTTATCGCCGGATTGAAAAAGTAGTTTTATTCGGACATATTGGTAAGTTAATTAAGGTAGCTGGCGGGATTTTTCATACTCATTCCCATGTAGCAGATGGGAGGATGGAGATTTTAGTTGCCCATGGGGCTCTTTCCGGAATACCCCGGCAGGAACTTAAAAGGTTAATGGAATTTCCCACTTTAGAAGGCGCTGCCCAAGAAATTATTAATATAGGGCGTGAAGACGTGCTGTTAACCTTAGCACGGCGGGCAAGTGAAAGGGCACAAGAGTATGTGCAAGGTAAGTTACAGGTTGGAACGGTTTTCACTCTAATAAACGGAGAGATCATCGCCTGGGATGAGCAAGCTAAGCAGATTGCAAAAGAATTCTGGCATTGGCCGTATTAATATAAAGATTCCAAAAGATTCTAATAAAAGCAAATAGAATATGCAATAATCAGACAAATGGTGTACTAAAGGCTATTTTGATGAAAAATTGAATACAAGGTTAAGGTTCCTCATTGAGGATTAAAAGGGAAGCCGGTTAGAATCCGGCGCGGTCCCGCCACTGTGAACCAAGAGTTCCTCTCAGTAGCCCACTGGAGACTCCGGGAAGGGGAGAGGAATGATGACTGGAAGCCAGGAGACCTGCCTTAAAGGATTTGCTATACACCTACGAGCGATAGGTGTCATGGTTGGTAGATTAGGAATATCTGCACCATAGACATAAGAGCCGCTCAGGCTCTTATTCTTTTTATAAACCTTATAGGTAAGATGTCTGGTTATTTAAAGGAAGGTGTAAGAATGATTCTAGTAATGGGGATAGGTCCGGGAACATCGGCTTGGGTTGTTCCGGAAGTAGAGAAAATGGTGCAAGAATGTGAAGTCTTGTTGGGTGGAGGCAGAGCCTTGGAATTGTTCTCGGATTTTCAGGGGGAAACCTACCAAATTAAAGGGAATTTGAGAGAAGCTTTGGATATCGCCAACCGGGCATTAAGCCAAGGGAAAAAGCTAGGTGTGCTGGTTTCCGGAGATCCCGGTTTTTATAGCTTGTTGCCTGTTTTGCAGCGGGAGTTTCCGGAAGAGGAGATAAGAGTTTTACCAGGAATAAGCTCTCTACAATTGGCATTTGCCAGAGCGGGGGTTCCTTGGCAGGAGGCGGAATTATTAAGTGTGCATGGGCGCCCTTTGTGCTCCTTGCCTTTAAACCTACACAAACCATTGGGAGTTTTAACAGGAGGTGAAAATACCCCCCAAAAAGTTGCCCAATATTATCAAACCTATGGTTTTAATCCCAGAATCTTTTTAGGAAAAGATTTGTCCTACCCTGAGGAACAATGGTTAACCACAGATGCCCAACAGCTTATGGGAATGACTAAGGATTTATCGAATGCGGTTCTGCTTATCTATCCGGAGACAATTTCTGAGAAAGACAACAATACTTGCGAAATATTGCCACCAAGGCTAGGTATTAAAGATGAGGAGTTTCATCGAGCAAATGTACCCATGACCAAAAGTGAGATTCGGGTTCAGGTTCTGGCTAAAGCCGGAATTACAGCTAAAAGTCGAGTTTTAGATGTAGGTGCCGGGACGGGAAGTATTAGTATCGAAGCAGCCCTGATAGCCCATAGGGGATGTGTTTATGCAGTGGAAAAGAACCCCGAGGCTCAGGAACTAATCCTAACAAACCAGGAGAAGTTCGGAGTAAATAATTTGCGCTTGATTCGAGGTGCTGCACCTGAAGCATTAGTTGGTATACCACTTATGGATGTCTGCATCATTGGCGGAAGTCAGGGACGGATTCACGATATTCTGCAACAGGCGC
>ENA-OWPA01001296-OWPA01001296.1-bioreactor-metagenome-genome-assembly--contig:-NODE-1296-length-17430-cov-4.597188_pt1 | contig 17430 bp, 14 predicted proteins | sample MGYA00238139_ERZ651803 | MGnify/ENA primary metagenome ERZ651803 (study PRJEB26909, sample SAMN07631231) | bioreactor metagenome | isolation source: Switchgrass digestor | place: USA: Dartmouth...
CTACCCTGGGTATGGCCGAGATCATAAGGATAATTATTTTGAATGTAGAGGCGGTAGGTGGAGCCAGCGGACTCAGCATACCCCAGTACGCCAACTGGACTTGGGTATACATTTTTACGGTGGCAACCATTGTACTGATTAAAAACTTTATAAATTCCACCCATGGTAGGGCATGCATTTCCATAAGGGAGGATGAAATAGCCTCTGAAGCCATGGGTATAAATACAACCAGATATAAGGTTATTGCTTTTGCCATAGGTGCGTTTTTTGCGGGTGTGGCAGGAGCTCTCTATTCCCTGTATTTCTACTTTATAAAACCCGACCAGTTTGGTTTCATGAAATCCATTGACATATTGGTTATAGTCGTATTGGGTGGACTGGGAAATATTCGCGGTTCCATCATCGCATCCATACTGCTGGCGACTATTTCGTCATACCTGCAGGAATATCCTGAACTGAAAATGGTCATATATGCCCTTGTACTGATTGTGATTATGATTTTAAAGAACAAGGATATGACTAAGTTTAAGAAGTTTATAACGGAAAAAATATTAAGAAGGCAAACGGCTGTATGACCGGATAACAGGAGGTGAAAACGATGCCGTTGTTAACAGTAAAGAACTTGACCAAGTCTTTCGGTGGTCTCACAGCAGTATCCAATGTAAATATGAATATCGAGAAGGGTGAACTGGTAGGTTTGATCGGTCCGAACGGTGCCGGCAAAACTACGGTTTTTAATCTTTTGACCGGAGTCTATGTGCCCAGCTCCGGAACCATAGAGCTTAATACGAAGGGCAAACCTGTAGTACTGAACGGTTTGAAGCCATACAAGATCACAAAAGCCGGTATAGCCAGGACTTTTCAGAATATAAGGCTGTTTAAGGACTTGACCGTTCTGGACAATGTGCGCATAGCAATTCATCATGAAGTAAAATATGGACTTGTTCCGGCCTTTTTCAGGCTTCCGTCTTTTGGCAGGGAGGAAAAGGAGATATATGAAAAGGCATTAAAGCTGCTTCAAATATTCAGACTGGATGGGAAGAAGGATGAACTCGCCAAAAACCTTCCTTATGGTGAACAAAGACGGCTTGAAATAGCCAGGGCCCTGGCTGCAAATCCTGACCTCCTCCTTCTGGATGAACCGGCTGCCGGTATGAATCCCAATGAAACAGCGGAACTTACCGAGCTTATAGAATGGATAAGAAAGGAATTCAACGTCACTATTCTTCTGATAGAGCATGATATGTCGCTGGTCATGAAGATATGTGAGAGGATATATGTTCTTGATTATGGCATGGTTATAGCAAATGGGGTGCCCGAAGAAATAAAGAAAAACAAAAGGGTTATTGAAGCGTACCTGGGAGAGGAGATTCTCAATGCTTGAGATTAAGAATATAAATGTATATTATGGAGTGATTCATGCTCTGAAAAATATATCCCTTAAAGTTCAGGAAGGTGAAATCGTAACTCTGATAGGCGCCAACGGTGCCGGTAAGACTTCTACCTTGAGAACCATATCAGGCCTGGTCAAACCTTCTGATGGTTCCATATTGCTGGACGGAAAGGAAATCAGCGGCATAAATGCCCAGGAAATAGTGAAGATGGGCATATCCCATGTTCCGGAAGGCAGAAGAATCTTCCCGGATATGACCGTATTGGAAAACCTTGAACTGGGAGCATTCCTGAGAAGAGACAAAACAGAAATAAAGAAGGATATGGAGAAGGTATATGAGAGGTTTCCAGTGCTGGGCAGGAGAAGAAAACAGCTGGCAGGAACTTTGAGCGGAGGTGAGCAGCAGATGCTGGCAATGGGTAGGGCGCTCATGTCCAGACCCAAAATCATGCTGCTGGACGAACCTTCTATGGGCCTTGCACCGCTGCTGGTAAAAGAAATCTTTGAAATCATTCAGGATATAAACAGTCAGGGTACCACAATCCTTCTGGTGGAGCAAAATGCCAATATGGCATTGTCAATAGCTCACCGGGCTTATGTGCTGGAAACCGGTAGTATTGTCCTGGAAGGGCCTGCTAAAGAACTGGCTCAGAGTGAAGATATTAAAAAAGCATATTTAGGAGGGTGATTTCCATGCATGTCAGAAACAGAATGACTACCAATCCCTACACCATTGCTCCTGATGCTACCATTGCCGAAGCTCTTGATATTATGAGGCAAAACAAGATCAGAAGATTGCCGGTGGTTAAATCAGGCAAGCTTGTGGGAATAGTCACCGAAAGGGAAATGCTTGAAGTTTCTCCGTCCAAGGCAACCACTTTGAGCATTTTCGAAATGAATTACCTGCTGGCCAAAACCAAGGTAAGTACCGTGATGACCAGAGATGTTAAGACTATTTCGCCCGATGCTCTGTTGGAGGAAGCCGCGGTGCTGCTCCGGGACAATGACATAGGCGCTCTTCCTGTGGTGGAAAACGGAAAGGTTGTAGGAATAATAACCGAGACAGACATATTTGATGCGTTTATAGACCTCATGGGCGCAAGGGATGTGGGAAGCAGAATTGCTATTGATGCACCTGATGCTCCGGGGGTTTTGGCTGATATCACCAAGGTTATCAAAGAATATGGCGCAAACATTACCCATTTGACGGTCTACAGGGGACAGGCAGGAAGAAGCACCGTTATATTGAGAGTAAATACGCTCAATGTCAAGGACATGGTAAAGACACTGGAAGATGCAGGATACAGCATAGTATCCGTTATAAAGAACGAATAGCATGGAAGAAAATGATTAAGCAAACGTAGGGATAATATGCGATAAATATGGTGAAAGGTTAAAAACCTTTGAACTAAGCAAGTTTGACAAGCTGCACGGGAAATTCCTTAAGAGGACAGAACCTGTGCAGTTTTTTTTGCAAAAAAATAAGGCACCGATGATCTCTTATAAATAATTTCAATAAATAAAATGTGCCTTAAATCAAATCATATGAAATTAACGATCTATTTTAAAAGGAGGAACAAAAATGAAAAAGTAGGTATTTTTCTTATAAATATATTATACAATACTTTTTGGTAAAATTATATTGAATATTTCACAAAATTTCGGATTTTTATTGTTAATTTTTATTAATCATGTCAATTCCTTTTATCATATTTGTTATGCGGTAATTCCCTGCAATTCCTGGCTGCTCCTTTTTATCCATGTCGTTTTGCCCAAAGCACATTCAGTGCCTTCATCATTTGAAATTCCATGTATAAAAGCTATGCCATGCCCGTCGGTTCCTGCGTCTATGCAGCCAGAATGCACCTTCGTACCATAGGTCAATTCCTTCTTATATTGAATTTCCAGGGTTGAAAGGGTGTAGTTATGATAAATGTCATCAGGTATCGCCTCCAGCATCCAATCGAGATACTTTGCATTGTTGACATGGTTATTTGTATCGATATCGCTCTTTCTTATGAAAAAATCCCGATTATGAGTGTATTTATCTGCGGACTCCAATTTTCCAAAAGTGCAGTCGAAGGTTCGCACAGGATGTATACCATAGACGTCTCCCAGCTCAATAGGTATCCTGATAGGTCTTCTGCTGTTGATGTTAAGGAATATCCATAGGGAGGCAGCCTTGGCTATGATATTTCCCCCGGAATCTTTGACAAGGAATTCCCTGTTGGCATAAAAACGTTCAAAGCTTGACGGCCAGGTTTCGACGGTGATTTTCTCGTTCCACATGGGATACCTGCTGATTTCTACCAGCCATCGGTTCAAAACCCATCCTATTCCGTCATTATACAGCCTCTCCATTCCGTATCCCACCGCGTCGGAGTGAGATATGGCGGTTTCCTCCAGATAGTTCAAAAGGGATATGGGCGTTGCTTCACGGTATTTATTTATTTCATAGTACTGTACTTCAAAATCTTTGGAATATGGTCTCATGGCAAATTATCTTCTCCCCGTTCGTTATATTATTAACGATAGATATTATAATAAAAAAAGGAAGAAATTGCAATCTTGGTAATGCCATATTATGTAAATGATTGGCTGATTTTTGCATGTCAACAAGTTTCCGAGACAGATAGGGAGTTTTTAGCCGAATGCGTCATTTATATATTCACAATCCGGGTATTATGGCATATAATCATACTTGTACAAACCTATTTTAAAGGAGGATATTTTGATGACACCGAAAGAAAGAGCAGTTGCGGCGCTAACACTTAAGGTTCCGGATAAAGTACCTACTTTTGAATTGGAATTTCAGCTTGAGGAAGAGATGTTCGGAAGGAAATTTATTACGGAGGATTTATATCCCCAAAATCTTGCAAAACTCAGTCAAAAAGAGAAAGAAGCAAAAATCTACGATCTCGCTCAATATTTCGTGCATGTGTACAGCAGTCTTGAGTATTCCATCATACCTGGATACGGTCCGGGAGATATGAGCCGCTTCTGGAGCGAAGGCATTCTGCCCGATGAAATGAAGCTGTTTCTAAAGTATCTGCGTGAGCTCATAGGCGATACGATGATGATAGGCTTCCATGGGGACGGAACTTTTGCTATTCCCGATGGTGACAAGATGTATGAATTTGCCTATGCCATAGCCGATGATCCGGACGGAGTTAAAGCGAAGGCGGAAGACATGGCACAAAGAGCCATAAAAAGAAACAAGGTGCTTCAGGAAAATGGAGTGGACTGCTTGTTTTTATGCTCAGATTACTGCTACAATACCGGCCCCTTTGTTTCACCTGCCATGTTTGAAGAATTTATACAGCCATATTTGTATAAAATCATAGATGAGGCGAGAAAGGACGGGCTTTATACCATCAAGCACACCGACGGAAACATAATGCCCATCCTCGACCAACTGGTGGAATGCAAACCCCATGCTCTGCACTCTATAGATCCTATGGCCGGAGTGGATATCCGGGAAGTAAAAAGGCTGGTCGGTGACAAGGTATGTCTTTGCGGCAATGTGCACTGTGCAGCACTTCAAACCGGAACCGATGAGGAGGTTATTGCCAGTGCCGAGTACTGCCTTACTTACGGAAAGCCGGGAGGAGGATATATATTCTGCACCAGCAATATCCCCTTTAAAGGTATGAATCCTGAAAGGTACAAACTGATACTGGACGTATGGAAGAGAATGAGGGATTATTAAGCCAGTGGAATTTATTTAAAATACCTATATTCAGGATAATATATTCCATTGGAATATGCGGAATTATTGATAAAATAATTCTTAAGCTATAAAAAAGCAATATTTATCCTGACTATTCTTTTCGTGTTAGCAATGAAATATTAAGATAATCCGTTGTGCCGGCCGATTGAAAAGGCCGGCACAATTAGCAAGTTAAATAATGGCAATACGGCATGGTGTATTTGCCGGTGTTTAGCCGCATGCTAAACATATCCGGTTTCACTTTTATTTGCATAACCTCTTAAAGAAGGGTGTTGAACATGTTAAAGGTTAAAAAGCTAAGATGTGAGTATAAGAAAAATCCGTTGGGGATCGATGTGCTGTCCCCAAGATTCTCATGGCAGCTGGAATCGGATGACCGTGGGATAATGCAGACTGCATACCAGGTACAGGTTTCAAAAGGAGACGATACCTTTAAGAACTTAGTTTGGGATACTGGCATAGTCAATTCCGATAAATCCGTACATATAGAATACGAGGGTGAGGCGTTGATATCTCGGCAGCGTTATTATTACCGCATCATGGTGTGGGATAACAAAGGCAATGTGTCCGGCTGGAGTGAGCCTGGATTTTTTGAGACAGGGCTGCTGGACAAAAAGGAATGGAAGGCTGAATGGATTACTTCAAGCATTTATGATGATGCCCAGACGTCTGACATATGCCCATTGCTGAGAAAGGATTTCAGTACAGCCGGAAAGGTCAGATCGGCAAGAGTATATGCCACTGCTTTGGGGCTGTATGAGCTTTATATCAATGGCTCCCGTGTGAGCGACCAACTTTTTACTCCAGGCTGGACCAGCTATAATAAAAGGCTTCAGTATCAGACATATGATGTGACAGAGATGCTCAAGGACGGCAACAATGCCATCGGGGCTGTTTTAGGCAATGGCTGGTATAAGGGAAATCTGGTCTGGGCCGGAAATAAGAACCTGTACGGTGATAAGGCTGCATTATTGCTCCAACTGCACGTAACATATGAAGACGGCAATGAGGACTTGATCCTTTCCGATGGCAGCTGGAAGACTTCTTCTGGCCCCATACTGATGTCGGAGATATATCACGGAGAAACCTATGATGCCAGGCTGGAAAAGGAAGGTTGGAGCATGGCGGGCTATGATGACAGCAGTTGGGAAAGCGCAGCAATACTCCAACACCCCAAAGAAATTCTTGTAGCTCAGGAAAATGTGCCGGTAAGAGTTATTCAGGAGATAAAGCCTATAAACATAATCAACACACCCAAGGGGGAAACGGTGCTCGACTTTGGACAGAACATGGTGGGATGGGTGCGCTTTGAAGTGGAAGGCCCTGCAGGGGCGGAAGTAGTGCTTCGGCATGCAGAGGTTCTGGATAAGGATGGTAATTTCTATGTCGATAATCTGAGAAGCGCAAAGCAGACCACCAGATATATCCTCAAGGGAACGGGCAGGGAATGTTATGAGCCCCACTTCACATTCCAGGGCTTCAGATATGTTAAAATAGAGAGTTATCCGGGAGATATTATGTTGGAGAACTTCACCGGAAGGGTTATACATTCCGACATGGAAACAACCGGGAGCTTTACCTGCTCCAATGAACTTGTTAACCAGCTGCAGCACAATATTGTATGGGGACAAAAGGGCAATTTCCTCGATGTGCCTACCGATTGCCCCCAGAGGGATGAAAGGCTTGGCTGGACCGGTGATGCCCAAATGTTTATACGTACGGCTTGTTTCAATATGAATGTGGCACCTTTCTTTGCAAAATGGCTGAGAGATCTTTCTGCGGACCAGTCTGAAGAAAAGGGAGTACCGCATGTGATACCCCATGTCCTGGATGATAACAGCTATTCCTCTTCGGCATGGGGAGATGCGGCCACCATATGTCCGTGGACAATATATACATGCTACGGTGATAAGAGAATACTGGAAGAGCAGTATGAAAGCATGAAGCATTGGGTGGAGTACATAAGAAGACAGGGGGACGATGAATATCTCTGGAATACAGGCTTTCATTTCGGTGACTGGCTGGGCCTTGACAGCAAGGCAGACAGCTATGTGGGCGCCACTCCTGTTGATTTTATTGCTACAGCTTACTATGCCTATTCAACGGATATCTTGGCGAAAACCGCCAAAGTGCTGGGTAAGCCGGAAGATGCAGCAGAGTATGAAGAGCTTTATAAAAACATCATAGTAAGCTTCAGAAAGGAGTTTGTCACACCCAGCGGAAGGCTAGCTTCACCGACGCAGACGGCGCATGTTCTTGCCCTAATGTTCAATCTTGTGGATGCCCGGGACAGGAAGAGGGTGACCCGGGATTTGGTGAAGCTTATTGAGCAAAACGGATACCATCTGACCACGGGATTTGTAGGAACTCCTTATCTCTGCCATGTTTTAAGCCAAAACGGGCACAATGATATAGCATATAAGCTGCTTCTTCAGACCGACTATCCGTCATGGCTTTATCAGATCACAAAAGGTGCTACTACAATATGGGAACACTGGGATGGGATAAAGGAAGACGGATCTTTCTGGAGCAAAGACATGAATTCCTTCAATCATTATGCTTACGGCTCCATAGGGGATTGGCTCTATAGGTCCGTAGCCGGCATCAATACCGATAGTGAAATGACGGGATATAAACGTATTCATATAACACCTAAACCGGGACCGGGGCTCGAATTTGCCGAAGCAAAGCTGGAATCCATGTACGGTAGGGTAGAATCAGCATGGGCAATATCGGAAGGCAGCATGAAGTTGAAGGTATGCATACCGGCAAATACAACTGCCGTTGTGGTTTTGCCCTCTGCCGACTTGTCCGGTGTTTTGGAGAACGGAAAGGAACTTAAGGATGCCGGTGGAATCACAAGTTATGAACAGACGGATGAGGGAGTTAGAATCCAGCTCGGCTCAGGGGATTACGAATTTACTTATAGTTTAGTATGATATATTATGGGGACAAATGCTGTTTTGTCTGGCCCATACAGGGCATTTTGCCACTTCCGGGGCATGATGCTTCTATGCGGGGGCAGGCTTATGGCCGGAAGTCCCCTGAATTTTACATAGGAATTTATCAGTATACATTTTTGCAAAAGAGGAGAAGTGAAATGGCTATAGAGAAAGTAAGAGAGTACTTCAGACAATTCAATATGGAGGACAGAATAGTTGAGCTTGATGTTTCCAGCGCTACCGTTGAACTGGCCGCCCGGGCGCTAAACTGTGAACCTAAAAGAATTGCCAAAACTTTGTCTTTTAAACTGGGCGACAGATGTATTTTAGTCGTAGCAGCCGGTGATGCAAGGATCGACAATGCAAAGTACAAAATGCAGTTTGGAGCAAAAGCAAAAATGTTAACTCCCGAGGAGGCGATTGAGCTTGTAGGACATGCTGTTGGTGGCATTTGCCCTTTTGCTGTAAAAAGCGGAGTTACTTCGTACCTTGATATATCTTTGAAAAGGTTCAACACGGTTTTCCCAGCATGCGGCAGCAGCAACAGCGTAATCGAGCTTACTGTGGATGAACTGGAAAGGTATTCCAATGCCGATTCGTGGGTAGATGTCTGCAAGGACTGGCAGGAATGATATGTGCCTGCCTGTCCGTCTATTCCTGACCTGTATGATAAACCTCTATGCCTGGACTGGAATTGTCAAAAGGATTTTTATATGAGTTTGCCTTTCTGAATGAGCTAAATACCATGAAAAACAGAAAAGCAATGATGACCATTACAGAAACAAGAAATATGGCAAGGTTCCTCCGGCTCCTTCTCGTCCAGGCTCTAATAGTAAGGACGATCTGCTTGAGAGTGGAAAGGATGGAGTCAGGATTATAAATAAACTCTTTTCTGCACACAGGGCATGTGACGGATATTTTGCCCTTATCCAGGGGAACTCTCATGTTGTTGAGACACCTGACGCATTTTATGATTATCTTGTTATTGAATTTATAGAAGTCTTTGGAATAAAAGTTGTTGTTCATTTTATATTTCCTCCCACAAACAAGGTCTTGCATTGCAATTGCCGGTAGCCTGACGGCACCATATCGGCTTTATGTTAGCTATGTAATTTATCATGAATGCGAATACAATGCTGCCCATGGGCATTTGGAATCAAAAACCGCACGGGCAAAAGCAAAGGATAAATGCAGCTGTGATCTATTTGCTGCATTTATTATATCATATTTTTGCTTTCAAGAGACCTTCAATTGCTGGTTATGGTATAACTTTTCTCATCACAGCCGTATTCAAATCTTTGTTTTCACAGCCATATTACAGGCTTTGTTCTTTATAGGCAACGGCAGATGTCATACAAGCATAAAAAAACAGCCGGTGTGGCTGTTTGCACACAGGCTGTTTGGCAGCTTCTGCTGATTAGATCGTGAAGAACTTGTCGTATACTCTCTTTACAAGGGTTATTCCCTGCTCTCTGGTTGTATTTGCTTTTGGCAGTATATAGCCGGTGGTACCATCGCTGGCAGCACCCTTTATTATATCATTGGCATTGAAGAACTTGACTGCTTCAAGCGCCCAGGAGGCTATTTCCTTTTCGTCATGGAATTTCAGCTTGAATTCGGCCTTTGTGTTAAGCTCGGGCATAACGCATTTTAAAGTCCTAAGAAGCATGACTGCAATTTCCTGCCTTGTTACACTCAGATTAGGACCGAACTTGTCGGCAGATATTCCTTTTACGATACCCAGGTTATATGCTTTTAATATTTCAGGGTTATTCGTATCGGTGAAAGGATTATCTTTAACCGCTTCCGCGCTGGTGCCTGTCATTTTTTCATAAAGCTTTATTGAAAGCTCACAGAATTCTTCCCTGGTAAGATCCTTCTGGAAGTCGATCAGGATCTTGTCGGTTGTCAGATTCAGTTCATAGGCCTCTGTAATTTCAGGCCGTGCCCAGCTTGTCGCTTCATCAATATTGGGTACTATTACGGTTTCTCCACCGCCGGTTCCCTGTTCGTCTTCCGGCAGATATTCATCTATTACGGCTATTGTACTGCTGGTTCCACAAATGCTTTTATCGTCATAATCCATGAAAATCCGGAAATTATATCTTCCGCTTTCATAGGCTTTAACAGTGAAAGTGTTGTTGCTTAAATTTTCAAGGTATGCAAAATCTATGAAATCGTTATTCTTGCTGCCTTCCTTGTAAAACCCGATCCAGGCGCCATCTGATACCGGTTCACCGGAGTAGGATACCTTGATTTCTTCGTTTATCAGGTACTCTAGTTTCTCCAGCTTGAATACGGGTTCGTTGGGTATTACCTCGAATTCCCCTCCGCGGCCCATAGGGTGCTCTTCATCAAGATTGAATGCCCGGAAATGATATTTTCCCAACTTATTGGGTGCTTTGATTTTCCAGGTGTTGCCTGTAGGAAGCTCGGATATATAAATAGTGCTTATTGGCTGATTATCCTTTGCATCTACACTGTACAATCCTACATAAGCATGATAATATTCATCAATTTCAGGAATATTGCTTATTGTCACCGATATTTCCTCACCAGGATGCAGCTTATCCGTTGATACCTTAAACGCTGCTTCTCTTTCGCCTACTGTCACAGTATTGCTTACTGCAATGTAACTGGTTGCATTATAATCAGGAAACAGCCTGAATTCATAATCTCCATATGTTACAGGTGCTGTAACCCTGTAAACATTATCTGCTGGCAAGTCAAAAATATATTCCGTTCTTTCAAACTGATGGTTTTTAGCGCCTACCTTGAAAAAGCCAATCCATGCGCCGTTTTCAATCTGATCCTCAGTAAGCCCTGTTATCGTTACTGCTATCTCTTCTCCCGGTACAACCTTGTCAGGGGATGCTATAAGAGATACTGATGCTGAAGCTGAAGCAGGTGTGGCAATTAATGAAAAAGTCATTAGTAAAACCAGCAGAAAAGTTGTAAAAGTCTTCATTCTTTTCAATTTTTACACCTCCAAATATTTGTACGGAAACAAATAAAGCTATCATTTATAATTTATATCTGCTGATTATACTAATCTATATTTAGATTGCTACTCTTTGCATTTATTGCTGTAATATATAAAACTTTTTGTTAATGCTTTTAGTGGAAGTAAAATAAGAAAAGTTAATTTAACTCGTTGTAACAATCAATACATCCATTATTGGCTGAATTCATTCCTGAATTGTCACAAACATTTCATTAGTGCATATTGGCCAGCAAAACGTTTTCTGTATTGCATCTCGCAGTTAAATCACTAGCACAACAGGTTAATTTAAACTGAAAACACAGAAGTATACTTTATGATGCCTTCATTAAGAAAAAAAGCAAAAGGAGAATTCCTGGCCAGATTATTTTAAAATTATTGAGCGGAAATATGTTGGTGTTATTCCGGTTTTATTTTTGAATAACCTTGTAAAATGGCTTGGATTATTAAAGCCACATTCCAAACAGACATCGGTTACTGTATAATTTTTATCAGCAAGCAACTGTTTTGCCTTTTCGATCCTTAAGTCTATAAGGTACTCATAGGGAGTCTTTCCGGTATTGTTTTTAAATACGCGTATAAAGTGATATGAACTCAGGCCGGCTACACTCGAAAGATCTTCTATGGAGCAGTCAATATTGTAAGACTCATTCATATAGTCTATAACTCCTTTTATTCTTCTCGCTTCTATGCTGTTAATCAATTTTTCGGTGCAGGGCATATTACTTTTTAGCTCCCGAAGAAGCAATGCAGCGATGTGACAGCTCAGACTGGTAAGGATGATGGAAGTTCCGGCTTGAGGCATTTTTGCTTCTGAAACAAACATGCCCATCAGATTGCGTAACAGACTGCTTGCAGCTGATACTTCATTTTTAAACTGCACATTGCTTTTGCCATAGATAGAATAAGCAGTTTCTTCCATGAGCTTTCTACTTACCATGGCTCCATGAAAATATGCATTGTCAATTCTGTCCAAAGGTCCATGCTGCTGACCGGGGTTGATAGCCAAAATTTCGTTTTTAGAGCAGCAGAAGGACTTGCTGTCAACACCTAAATGGGGCATATAGCTGTTAGAAATAATAAACTCATATCCATCATGAGCATGAGAACCTTTTGATGCAAAAGAGAAATTTTTGTTAGAGATGGTGATATACATTTGAGGGCATTCAAATAAGCTCATCGTGGGTAAAAATTCCTCATCCGGCAGAGGCCTGCTTTTAAAAAATATATTATCGTTACTCAAAACCAGTGATCTCCTCTGAATGAACAATTTTTATAAGGTATTTATCAATAGTCACTCGCCTATGATATTTACATAATAATATACTTACTGTCCATATTCAATGATTTTTAGAAAAATGTTCTAAATAGTACTAAAACAATGTAAAATCAAGCAGATATAATGCTGCTAGAACCTGGATTATTATAATAGCAGGTATTCCAAGCATAAAATGCTTATGCCGTGTTTTATGCCTGAAAAATAAAAGCCCCAGATAAACCCCAATGCTGCCTCCCAGAAGGGAAACTGCAAAAAAACTTTGCTCCGGTATGCGCCACAATTTCTTTCGTGCCCTGCTTTTGTCCAAGCCTGCCATGGAAAAACCATAAATATTCAGTAATATAAGAACTGCCAGCACAATTTGATTAACATTTATACCTGCTATTATCATCACACCCAATAATTTATTCTCATTGCTGCCATATAATGTATATTTTTGACATGACTGCCGTCTCCTGTCAGCAGTTAATTGTATGCCTGTTCCATAGCCCGGATCATTTTATACAGCATATTGTTTACTGGCGTCAGGATACCATATTTTTGGCCTAGTTCAATTACCGTGCCGGCAAAAATCTCCACCTCTGTCTTTCTGTGTGCTTCCACATCCTGCAGCATGGAGGTTTTGCCGTTGGGGGAGAGGGTATCTATAATTTTGAAGTATTTGTCTATATCATCCCTTGTAAGGTTGATTCCTATTTTGGTTGCAATGTCGATGACTTCATTGCATGCCATCTCCATCAGCTCCCGGGCTTCTTTTACCTTCTGAAACACTCCGTAGGGAGCGCGCAAAATAGCTGAAACCTGGTTTAAGCCAACGTTCATCATGAATTTCCACCATTGCTCTCGGATCATGTCCTCAGGGATGGAATAGGGAATCTGTGCCCTGTCAAACAGGTCTTTTACGGCCAGGACTTTTTGGGAATATTCTTTATTTGTCTTTTCGCCGAATACGATGGTACCCAGAACAGAATATTTGACTTGAGTACCTATTCTCACAGAATCCGTAGATACGCAGAAGGAGTAGAGGATTTTTTCCATACCGAAGGCCCGGCCCAATATTTCCTCGCTGGATATGCCGTTCAGGAGGGAGAGAATTATAGTATCATCCCCTATAAAATTACTGATGTCCTTTATAGCCTGTTCCAGGTGATGCTGCTTTACAGCTATGATTATCAAATCTGCCGGAGCTGCATCCTCTTCAGGCGCCAGGTATTGAAAATTATATACCTTGCCGTTTATGGCAATTCCATTCTTGGTATAACGCTCTATTCGTTCCCTGTCGGCAATAATCCTTATACTGTCCGGGTCCATATCATGCAATTTGCCTGCATAAGAGCTTCCTATGGCTCCAAGGCCTGACAAATATACTTTCTGAATTTTTTTCATTTTACATATCCTTTCCTGCTTATTGTCTTTGTTGTTTTGCAGCAACGGAAGCGATTGCTCCCTATCGCAGCATGCTTTTCGACTATGTGGGAGGCATAGGTATCATATGCTGTAAGCGGTGGATGTCCGCTGCCTGTAAATACAGAGCATCCTTCAGCCTCATTATATAAACTATATAAATTATATCAGAAATTATCGGTATTGATACAGAGGAAGGATACATTTATATAGTGGTATCAATTCAAGTATAAATATGGTATACTTCATATGTTAACTTATTGCTGTATGGCATGTTATAAATAGTTAAGCATATAAAATATTTGTGCTGGATAGCTGCTGTGAGAGGTAAGTTATACGGATAATGAAAATAAGAAGTGGCAAAGATGGCGTTTGATGAGATTTAGCCGGTAAAAAGAATAGGTACTTATCCCTATGATAATACGGCTGTTGTTCTGACATCGACATCCTTTAATGATCAGCAGAAGCTGACAGAATCAAACTAAAACGAGGTCCTATATGTGAATATATAGATTTGTAAGGGGGCAATGATTTGAGATTGATACAGTTGCTTAGAATAAATTTCGATGAGGAAACCAAGAAATCAGTTGACAGGCAGGATGGAGTTTACAGCATCATATATTATGCATTCTACATTGTATTGATGCTGCTATTTGGGCTGCTAGTGTTTAAAACGCAAATATATCAAAGCCTGGGAAGCTATTTCAGCAGCAAGACATTATTCCGGCTTGTTTTTTATTTTCCTTATGTTTTGATAAACCTCATACCTCTTTTTATAATCCTCAAGCTCAGAAAACAGAGCATCAGGAGCATTGGCATAAAGATAGAAAAGGCGGGAAGGTCAGTTGTAATTGGAATCATAGGTTCAATACCTTTCACGCTGCTGAATATATCAGGACCCATCAGCAGCGGTAAAACTGTAAATCCTGATTTGTTTGATTTGTTATGGAGCTTCTTATATTATCTCATATGTATAGCATTAGTAGAAGAATTGGTATTCAGAGGATTTTTGCAAACGAGGATCCAAGGTTTGATTGGCAATAAATGGCTGGGCATTATAGTTGTCGGAATTTTGTTCGGACTGATGCATGTCCCTTTTCAGATGATGCGGGCAAATATGCCGATATTCGAATTTATAATGTATGACATGCCGCATTTGATAACTACATGCATCATACATGTATATCTCGTATTTTTGTATACCAGAGACAATAACATTCTTGCGCCTACTATTGCTCATGCAATCATAAATTTCAGTTATGATATTTTTGTGTGATAAGGGCAGGATTGCTTCAAACCACTGGAACAGCTAACTTTAACAGATATTGATGGGGCCATGGTTTGGCGATACCCGAAAGTAAACTGGGAAACCCTGTTTATGGTTTTGCTAAATTGGGGTATAATAAAGAAAAATACTTCTGCTTGTTGTGTCTGAATTCCGATACCTGAACTCCCAGCAGGAAATGCTTATTCAAGGGAGGTAAATTCAGCTATCTTTGATTAACGGCACAACAGTATAGTTTTAAGAAAAGGGTGGTAATATTATGCTTAATTTTGAATTTTACACACCAACGAAGGTGTACTTTGGCAAGGATACCCACAGGAAAGTCGGAGAGATAATAAAAAAGTACGGCTTTAAAAAAATATTACTGCATTATGGCGGCGGAAGCATAAAAAGAATCGGGCTTTACGACCAAGTGGTCCAGGATTTGAAGGATAACGGAATTGATTTTGTGGAACTGGGTGGAGTGCAGCCCAACCCAAAGGTAAGCCTGGTTAGAATCGGTGCGGAGCTGTGTAAAAAAGAGAACGTTGAAATGGTTTTGGCAGTAGGTGGTGGGAGCGTTATTGACTCAGCCAAAGTCATAGCAATTTCTGCCCTGACCGATATTGACCCTTGGGAATTTTCAGCTGGCAATGCAAAGCCGGATAAAGCGCTTCCGGTAGGAACAATTTTGACTTTAGCCGCTTCCGGCAGTGAAATGAGCTCATCGGCAGTAATCACCAATGAAGACAAGCTTCTTAAAAGAGGATTTAACAGCGAGTTCAACAGGCCGCTTTTTTCAATAATGAATCCCGAGCTTACATATACAGTGGATAAGTTCCAGACCGGTTGCGGAATTGTGGATATAATGATGCACACCATGGAACGCTATTTTACTTCGACAAAGGATGTGGACTTAACCGACCGCATAGCGGAAGGGCTTTTAAAAGCTGTGATAAGAGCCGGTGAAATTGCTATAAAGAATCCCAGGGATTATGAGGCCAGAGCGACCCTTATGTGGGCAGGAAGCCTGTCCCATAACGATCTGACCGGAGCCGGCAGGGAATCATTCCTAAGATGCCATCAGCTGGAGCATGAACTTAGCGGCATGTATGATTTTGTAGCTCATGGGGCAGGTTTGTCCATAATTTTCCCCGCATGGGCCAAATATGTTTACAAGCATAATGTGGAGAGATTCTGCCAGTTTGCCGTAAGAGTCTGGAACATTGACATGAATTTTGAAAATCCTGAGGAAACTGCGCTGAAAGGCATCCTGGCGACGGAGGATTATTTTAGGTCCATAGGCATGCCCGTAAGACTGTCGGAGCTTAACATATCCGATGAGAAATTTGAGGAAATGGCTGAAAAATGCACTCATTATGGCAAGCGTGTAATATCGGGCTATGTACCCCTTGGGAAAAAAGAAATAATAGAAGTCTTTGAACTGTGCAGATAAAGCTGACCAGTGCATACTTAAGTCGAAGCAGATAGCCTATATTCTTAAGCGAGGATATTTTGCAAAATCTGCTCCCCTTTAAGTATGAACTCTAAAAGAGATTGAAAATATTGATGTGGAACTCACAAAGATTCATATGCTTCTAAATTTTTTGTGGTAAAAATATGGTTTTTATGATATAATAATAACAGTTACTAAATATAAATACATTTATTGTATGTATTTGCTCAGTGTGGTTCTTGCATTGCATACCCGCACGGGCAGCTAATTTGTCCTGAGCGGCTTTCCGCTCGCGATAAAACAATTTAATATATTGCGCTTAATCGAACAGAACGGGGGAACCAATTTCTGGGGTGAATCCTTATTAGGGAATGGATGCCGACAATCCGGCGATGAATTCAGGCAGTGAATCGGACGTTGCTTGAATGGCATACGTGGGCATCACATTTCTAATATGGTAGGGTCAACTCTTTCGATCCGAATCCGGCAGCTAACCTCGTAAGCGTTGAAAGAGAGGGTGGTTTATGTATTGTTTATTCTTGCCTTTTTAGAATAATCAAAAGCTGCAGATGCTCTCTGCGGCTTTTATGATGCTATGGAACTTTATTTTCATTAAAACATATCAAAAGTTTTTACTCTAACTTATAGTTTTAGTCTAATTAACTAAAGAAAACGTGCATGCCGATATCGTGTTTACAAGTGGAAGCATGAAAGCAAAATAGTTATCGGTGAGACTATCGAAATTTATGCCGGGAATGCTGATTTTAATTCGCCCGTTGCAGCAATTATACTGCCTTCACATTTAATTGCACATTATTTCTGCTTTGTTATTTAGGTATATAAGCAACAATTATTGTAGCGCTTGCTTCGCCCGAAGTGCGGCAATTGGCTTATAATTAGCCTACAATGCACATGCAACTTCAACAGGTAGATTTTTGGCTTCGCCAGGGAAGTTGAAGGA
>ENA-OWPA01001299-OWPA01001299.1-bioreactor-metagenome-genome-assembly--contig:-NODE-1299-length-17413-cov-4.606022_pt1 | contig 17413 bp, 11 predicted proteins | sample MGYA00238139_ERZ651803 | MGnify/ENA primary metagenome ERZ651803 (study PRJEB26909, sample SAMN07631231) | bioreactor metagenome | isolation source: Switchgrass digestor | place: USA: Dartmouth...
CAGGGATTCTCCCCGTCCAGCATGGAGTAACCCTTACGTCAAATTTCGGAGGACTTTCCCTGCCGTCGGTAGGTTTCCCTGTAAGAGTCGGCACCATCACCGTTCCGGATTCACCAACCGCTTCAAGCAGAGAATCTATTACGGTTTCCGCTCCACCGTCCACATAGCCGAAGCTGCTCAGCGAGCTGTGTACCAGAACCGTGTCTCCATCTCTGAGACCCAGATCTTTAAAACCTTGGACCAAATCTTTCCTGTAAATCATATACTGCATCCCTCCAGCCTTTTTTCACTGTTTTAACATTTATTATGACAGTTCCGAGGTTGAATTGAACTTAACCTTAAGTCGGCAAATTGCATGATTAATCAACCAGCCCCACCAGATCTTTCGGTTCGTGGATGATGTAATCCGGTCTCAGGTCCTCAAACATCTTCATTGGAAAGATGGTCCATCCCACCAATGCAGTTTTGATTCCTGCAGCTCGGCCGCATTTTATATCCAGGGGACTATCTCCCACCAGGAGAGTCTCCGACGCTTCAGCATTTAATGCTGCGATGGCTTTCAAAGCTGACTCCGGATGAGGTTTGTTGTTGGTTACATCATTTGCACAAACAATGGCGTCAACGTACTCCTTTAACTCAAACTTATAAATGCCATGCTCGATGCCTTCCTTTTCCTTGGCAGAAATGATAGCAATTCTGCAGCCTTTCTTCTTCAAAGCATCCAGCATCTCTCTGATACCGTCAAATTCCTTAACCATCTCATCCTGTCTTGCCCGGTAAAAATCATTGTAATATGCTGTCATCTCTTTATAATGAATTTCCGAAATGGCTTTCATCTGATCCTCAACATAATAACCGAGAACAGACTCCAATTTTTCCTTGGACAGAGGTGAGCCTGTGAATTTTCTGGCTGCTTCATTGAGAGCCAGTATAACCAGATCGTTAGTATCCACCAGTGTTCCGTCAAAATCAAACAGTATGTTTTTAAACATTCTAATAGCCTCCATAGATGCATTTACATTCATACCAGTATACTACCGTAAACCGGGAAAAAGTCAAGCAGAACTAGTATACAGCAAATGGATTCAGATTGTATTGGAAACACTGATGGATACGCCGGTCCCCTGGAAACCTTCAGCCTTTACAGCAGCGGTCAATTAAGCTTTCGGGCAGGTACATCAGGGATATACATATATATCTCCTTTATAATTTCTCATAACCACCTTTTCATCATCCATGTTAATTACATACTCAGGATTGATTGGCACTTTTCCTCCTCCGCCCGGTGCGTCTATTACAAATGTCGGTACGGCATATCCTGAAATATATCCCCTTAAATGTTTTATAATATCCACACCGGTTTTCACAGGTGTCCTGAAATGGCCTATCCCCTGAGAAGGATCACACTGATATAGGTAGTATGGCCTAACCCTCGCTTTCACCAATTTCAAAAGCAGCTCTTTTTGCACATCAACATTGTCGTTGATGCCTTTTAACAAAACGCTCTGATTGCCCAGCGGTATGCCCGCATCAACGATTTTTTGGCAGGCCTGAAGGGAATAGGGTGTTATCTCATCAGGATGGTTAAAGTGGGTATTTATCCATATAGGGTGGTACTTTCTAAGCATGCCCAGCAGGCCGTCGGTGATGCGCATGGGCAAAACCACCGGAGTCCTGGTGCCGATCCTTATCACCTCCACATGAGGTATGGCTCGAAGCCTGGAAATTATCCCTTCCAGGTAGCTGTCCGGCATAACGAAAGGGTCACCTCCTGACAGTAGCACATCCCTGATGCTTTTGTTTGACCTGATATACTCCAGCGCCCTATCCAGCCCTGCTTTGTCAACGGAGAAATCCTCCTCTCCCACCATGCGCCTTCTGGTGCAGTGCCTGCAATACATCGAGCACTTGTATGTTATCAGGAAAAGCACCCGGTCAGGATATCTGTGCACAATGCCGGGCACCGGTGAAAAAAGATCCTCATTGAGCGGATCTGCCTTTTCATCCGGTTTTTGGATCAGCTCATTTATCGAAGGGACACACTGAGCTTTGATGGGACAATGGGGATTGGCAGAATCGATAAGGGTAGCGTAATATGGCGTTATCGCCATCCTGAACCTTTTCAGGCACAAACCTACATCCTTTTGCTCACTTTCGGACAGGTCCAATACATGCTTTAACTGTTCTACTGCAGTTATCCTGTTTCTTAACTGCCATTTCCAGTCGTTCCAGTCTCTTGGACTGACATTCTTCCACAAATTTATTTCTGTATATTTTCTCACGGTAAACGCCTCTATTGCTCATAATTTTATATTATTGGCTTCATGCTGTATCTTTTCAGTGCGCTGTTTAGAATCATCTTTATTGTGTCATTGTAGCTCAATCCGCAGAATTCCGTTATCATCGGATAATCGCTGTAGCCTGGTGCCAGGCCGGGAAGCGGATTGATCTCTATGAAATATATGTCCTCCTCTTCCGACAAGCGGAAATCAATTCTTGCAAAATCGCGGCATTGAAGTGCATTATATATTTTCAGCGCAGTGCTTTTCATCCTGTCCTCAATTTCTTTGCTTATATCTGCAGGACAACTGTACTGTATATATTTCTGATAATCCTTTTTGACATTATAACTGTAGATGTTGAACTTCTGGCCTGTATCCTTATAATGTATCTCCATGGGTGAAAATACCGTAGCTTCATTTTTATTGCCTGCCACAGCCACAGTGAATTCTCTTCCCTTTATATACTCCTCAACCATGATGGGCTGTTTGTAAAGGTTGAGATTTCTGCTTATGAGCTTTTTAAGCTCGTGTGAATCTTCTGCTACGGCAAAATCCCAAATTCCCTTGCTTGATCCTTCGGCATTAGGCTTTACTATCAAAGGATATTTCAGCCTGCTGTCCAGACGGGCAGACTCTTCTTCAATAACTTGATATCTTGGAGTTCTTATTTTATATGTGGATAGGATTCTTTTTGTCAATGCCTTATCGAGGGATATACATAGAGTTGTTTCGTCAGAACCTGTAAAAGGTATTCCGAAGATATTGGCAATGGCAGGTACCTGTGCTTCTCTTCCTCTTCCTTTCGTGCCTTCGGCTATGTTGAACAGAATGTCGACTTTTGTTCTCTTCAACTTTTCGAAAATATCGGTGTTGGCTTCAAACAGCTCAACCCTGCAGTTCATCTGCTCCAAGGCGTTTTTGATTGCATTTACCGTTTCTATGTTGTCATACTCCGCTTCTTCATCCTCTGCATCGGATTTAACGCCTTTTTTCAAATTGTACGTTATCCCCGCAGTATATTTAGGGACATCGTCATTATCCAAGTTTTCCATATAATCACCCGCTTATTTTCATATATCACAGGCCATCTTGAGCCTTACCGGCTGTATTCCACGGCCAGCTGTGTTCAAAAAGCCTTATGTTTGGTTCTAATTATATCAGAATCATATACAAAGAAAATGCTTAAAATCACCGTTTTATAGCCATATATAAACGATTTTTAATAGCCGGGCGATTTGTCGCCGTATATTATTGTTTATTGTGAAATATTTTGCATTATATGCAATACCCTGGCAATGCTTTGACTCACAGGTTTGTTTTCTATTAGTGCATGATTTCCCTTATAGGCTTTATAGCTCCTCTCCTGCTTCGCATATTCCCGGCGGTACCATGCTTTCCGGCATGGTTCCCGGATCTGATTCAAGTCTTGCCAGCTGCAATACTAAAAAAGTGTATCAAATCTATTGCTTATATTTATCGGGCTAAATTCTGCCGATCAATATAACTAATTATATTATTTTTTCATTGGTGACAGATATATTATGACTTTATCGCAGCATTTACCAGCGCTCACCGGTATTGAACGAAAGTGAATATATCCCTTTCATCTAAAGCTTTCCTCTATAAAGCCAATGACACCTTGCTTTCTGCAATTTCTTCCCTCTACTAATAAAAAGCAGAGCACAATATCACCAATTCAGCCGTTGAAAACTGCATTATGAACTGCATTATGAATTGCTTTACAAGCTCTTTAAGAGCTGCTTTAGCTTTAGAAGCTGTTTTAGATTTGGGAGCCTCAAAATCAAGAGGGCACAGCCTCACAGCCGTGCCCTCTTGCCTGGGACATCCCATGATATGATCGATCTTTAACCAAAGCCGGTTAAAGCAAACAACTCCGGAAATATTACTCGATTTCCTATCTGATGGGAGAGGCTTAATAATACCGTCAGCCATCCCATGACAGTGAAATGGAGTAAAGTAAGTATTATTATGTAAAAAACAGTTTTATGGAGCAAGCAAAATTAAACTAAAATTTCAGTGTCTTTAAATAATTGATGCTCATCTCCACCGACTCCATTGGAGTTTTACCGGGTCCAGGATTATCCTGTTCCACGACAAGCCATTTTGCTCCTGCTTCATCGGCTGCCTGAATAATGGCAGGTATATCCTGCACCCCATAGCCTACCGGACGGAAGCCAAATTTCTCTTCATCGCTCTTTTCCTTTTCGTCGGACTTGATGCCTATGAGCTCATACAATTGGGCCGGTTTTTCTTTGCCTTTCATCACAAAATCTTTGAGATGAACCACAGGAGCTCTTCCGGCATATTTTTTCACATACTCCGCGGGATTTTCCCCTGCGACATTTACCCAGCAGGTATCAATCTCCGTCTGCAAGAGATCAGCCGGCACACTGTTGTACAGCACATCCAGGCCATATTCTCCGTTCACTTTTACAAATTCAAAATCATGGTTGTGATACAGCAAGGTCATTCCTTTTTCCTTAGCTATCTTTCCCAGCATCTTTATCGATTCTACCACTTTTGGGAAACCCTCTGCGCCAGGACGATATTCTTCCGTCATATAAGGTATCGCCACATACTTGCATCCGATTTCAGCGTACGTTCCCAGCACCTTTTCAGGGTCTGACATCATTTCATCATAGGGCACATGGGCGGAAACCGGGATCAGATCGAGTTCTTTCAGAAGATTTTTGACATCTGCGGCGCTGCGATTAAACAATCCGGCAAATTCTACGCCTTCATATCCCATCATTTTTACCTTTCTCAGCGTGCCTTCAAAGTCGGCAGCCATGTCGTCCCTTACGGAATACAGCTGCAAAGCGATTGACATTTTACCCATAGTTCTTTCCTCCTTAAATAGAATATAATGTCAAAAGTTTTCGGCCTTTTGACTTCCGGTCAATAAAATCAAATTTCTGTTCTTAAAATCCAAGCTTAAAATCTTTAGCTTCAAAGTACCTGACCTTTTGGTACGACGCTGTCACCCAGCCGGACCCATAAGAATACAAGTTACCTCGAACAACATTATATCAGTTTTTAACATACAATCAAACCTTATGCAAAATTATTTTCAATATTTTCCAAACCTTTTGTCCGCCGGCCTTCCTTCTAATCGATATCGCAAGGCCGGCAGGCATTCGCCGGTTTCATATGCCGGTCACATCGCTTTGAGCCGGGTCAAGCCTTATGAGCTTAATACCCTCCGGTATGACACCGTACAGTTCGCATTTAATATATTTTCCGACATCTTCATTTTTTATGGTGTATGTGAGCCGGTCGGCTCCTTCGATCTGTTTCCAGTCTCCCAGCGGCGTATCACTTATATACCACCGTATTTCATCAATGTATACCTTTCTGCCTTTCTTATCCCATGTATTCCACACCGGCTTCAGCACGGAACCGGCTTTCCTGCTTCCATCCAGTATGACATTATATATCCTTGGGTCGTCATTTATGAATTCCACATCATCTATATAAAATATTCCGTCATTTTTAAACTCAAGCTCAACAAAGGATATATTTCCTATATCCGATTTCAGTTCCTTGGCTGCAGGCACCTGCACCACTCTCCATTCCTCGCTCCCTGAAGGCGAACTGACAGCTTTGATTTCCTTTCCGCTGCCATCAAGATATCTCACCGTTGCCTTAACCTTTCCTTTCACAGCATATTGCAGCATTGAATTATTTTCGTCGTTAAGGAGGCGGGAATCTATTTTAAAACGCAGTTTTCCGCCTTTTTTTGTATTAACCTCCAGTGCATTGACCCCGGTATGGGTTTCTTCCGTCTGTATACGGAAGGTGCAATCTTGGCCGGTTATTCCGCCCAACTCCGGGTTGTTTTCAAAGCTTTCCACCCCGTAGGTATTGGCCGGATGTATGCCGCAACGCTTCATGCCCGACTGCACATATTTGTTTTTCGACATATACTCCCACACCATTCCGGTCAGATAATTCTCAATCATGAGCATGGTTATACCCTTGTCTATTCCAATGACATCCTTTGCAATCCACATGGGTTCCATAGTTTTGTTGTAGGCGTCTTTAAACCCCCATTCTCCCCAGAGCTCAGGGTACTGCTCATACATATTGACTATCGATCGGGCGGAATTTTCAGGAGTGAACACAATGGAACCTGCTGCGCCGTAAGGCGGTATCGTTCCGTCATTCCTATTGCCGAAAGCCGGCTGCGAACCATACTCTCCACTGTATCCTTCGGGGCCGTCGCATGCGGAAAATCCCCAGTCAAGCTCGCCCGTATTGTATAGTTCTTCATTATCTATGGCGTATTGACGGCTGGATAGGGAAGCGATGATCGAATTCCTGAACCAGTCGGTGCCATAGGCATCCCTGGTGTTCCTGAAATCATACCATGCGTGGCTGTATTGATAGACAAATATAGACCCCGCAGGGCTGTGTATCATTTTCGGAAGCCCTCCATAGCTTTCTTCCGGGCGGCTGAATATGTAGAACATCCCGGGATCTACCGGCTTTTCAGGAGAAGCAGTTCCCAGAAAATACATCATGAGCTGCTCTGCCGTCATGTTCCATGAGCCGAAAAAGCCTGTTTCAGGCTTGTAACCCATGTAGTACCTTCCGTTCCCCCACCTGTCGGTATACCAGGGCCAGTCAACCCTGGCATATATCTTTTCGGCAAGTTCCGCTATTTCACCGCCGAAGTATTCACCGGCCATAATAACTCCATTCAGGCACAGCGCCGTATCAATTATGGATACTTCGCAGTCCCACACCCTTTGTCCCGTCTTGATATCCAGGAAGTGGTAGAAAAAACCGTGATCCTGCTGCACATTGTTGTAAAGGGTTTCGAGGGTGCCTTTTACTCTTTCAGCCCCCTGCTCGCGGGTTATCCACCCTCTTTCCACACCAATGCATATGCCGGTCAGTCCGAAGCCAACAGAAGCGATGCTGCTTACATCCGGACCTGTAGGCATACGGTCCGGAATAAGCCCATAACCCGGGCTGTCCTTATCCGTGTTGGCAGTGTTCCAGAAGAAGTCAAAGCAGGCTCGCTCTTCTTTTAGAAGAATCTCAAGGGTTTTTTCGTCGGGTGTATATTCCTGCAGTGCCATATCCGGTTTATAGGCGATACCTGTATCGCATGCAGATAAAATTACCACCAGGCATAATACAACCACCAGATACCTGGAAATTTCAAGGCATTTTCTTTTACTCACTTTAATATCCTCCCTGTAACAGCATTTTTGCTTTGAATATTATCATTATCCCTTTGCAATACATTTTGATGACGCATATATATTTAACTGCTGCAATTGTAGTTTTGAGCATTGTCAGCATTCCTCTGCGGCACTTATGCTTTCCTATGCTACAAAATGGCATTGGTTTATCTCCCGATGCTATACTTTATCAAAAGCCACCACCAGATGATCATCGATTTTTGAATGCTTGCGGGATAATAAAATCATGTCATCTCCCTCTTCATGGATGGTATAATCATCGCTGGGCTTAATTTTGCTGCCCTTTTCAAATACTATGATATCCTCAGGCTGAGTCAGGCGAAATTCGATGGAGCTTTCTGCCACGCCCAAAACCTCGGCGGTAGAGTAGCGTACTTTGATGCCTCCAAATTCCACGTTCAGAGGAAGCATCAGACCATCCCTCGGCTGGAGGTGCAGCTTGCGCCCGCCAAACAGCTTGCATCCCTTTTCAAATATATGAAACTCCTTTTCAAAACCATCCAGGTTGAGGATATGGATAAAACGCTCCTTTTCTCCGTTGGAGGCTGATGTCATAAATATTCCGTGATAACTGCAGTCATGGGTAAGGGATGCCTTCGCTCCAAGCTTTTCAAGAGCCGCTTTAAACAGTTTGATATCACATATATAGGAACAAGCGATAACAATAGCCCTGCCTCTGCCGACAGCCACATCAAAGCCGCAAATTTCATCAGTTCCGCGTACCCTCAGAATGGCATCCACCTTGTCCGATTTGAAGACCTGGGCATAATGGGAACGGATTTCCGGGCGAGGATTTGCCCAACCGTCAGCATAGATGCTGAGATAAAAGCCTTGCCCATCATATCTTTCGCCTGAAATTTCTACCCCTAAAGCTTCAGCCAGCAGCCTGCAGGGTTTCCCTTCCATATCGTACTGCGGCAGTTCCCCGTAAATGAGCAAGCCACCTCCTGAGCTCATATAATCCACAAGCTTTTTCTGAATGCTTGAATCCATATAACGGGCTGATGGCAGCGCAATAACAGGTGTTGTTTTTGAATCCGGCCATTTATTTTGAATGTCTATGCTTCCAAATCTGTATCCCGCCAGCAGCATGGCACGCCCCATTATTTCCCATGCACCTCCGGCGCGCCTTGCCTCAAGATTTTCCACAATTCCCTTCATTCTCCCGCTCTTTTTATAGCAGTATTCCGTCATGTAGTAATCGGGTATGAAAGCAAAAGCCACATCATCATGCTCTTCCTGCATTGAAGCCACTTTTTCCCCGGCGGCGAGGATCGTTTTTATGGTTCTGGACATTCTTGGATAAGTATAGTTAAGCTCCCCCTCCGGACTAACCGGTGCTGCAAACCCATGCCTTTCACCCGTTATCGCTATCCTGTCGTTTCCGTCATGAGGCTTGTGGTTTAATACATAATTTCGCCCGCCGGCAAAAAGGTAATAGTTGAGCATCCTGTTTCCCTGGGCTATGCACATCCTCGTCTTGAAATCCGCTGCCGAAACATCATAGCGCGGGCTTAAAGTGCAGCCATAATTGCCGTCACCGCACTCAAACTCTATAGATGTCAGGGGTTGGTCCTCATTGGCGACGGCATCCATAAAGCCATTGATGATATATAAATCCTGGAAGTTATTCATAGTCAGATCCCCCAGATATATATCCGAACCGGAAATATATCCTTTATCCTGGGTATAAGCTTCATAAAGCTGGCTTATGCCTATGGGATACATCAGGGCGCGTCCCCCGCCCGTTCCATGGATATTAATAACAAAGGGTACTTCCTTTACGCCGAATTCCTCGGCATAAGCCCGCAGTGTTGCCACATATCGGGCAAAGCGGTTTCTCATGAAATATCCCAGGTCATGCAAAAGCTCCGCCGCATATGTATCTTCCGGAGTCCTCACTTTTTCAGCCAGGAGAGAAGTATCTCCGATATCGAAAGGATACCTTTCCCTGAGGGAGGAAGGGGCATATTTCCCTCGAAGCCAGGCCGCAAAATCCTTTATAACATTATCATTCAGCACCGGCTTGTTTTGAACCCACGACAGCATGCCTATCTCATTATCCAGCTGCACTCCGATGATATTCCCGCCTTTGCCGTAAAGCCTTGGTGCGATAACAGACATGACTGCCGAATACCACTTGCGGGATTCCTCCAGAAATTCCGGTGAAAGGTAATCAACGGTTTTTGCCGTAGCTTTGCTGCCATCCCAGCTTATCGGAACTATATGAGGATGCTTCTCAAACACCCAATAAGGTATTCCTTCATTCTTCATCTCCGCCATTATGAAAGGCCCGGGGCGCACAAAGAAATACAGTCCGCTGTCCCTGCACATGTCTATGAAGGCTCCAAGATTCAGCTCTTTTCTGGAATGTCCGTCGAGATCTATGTCCCCTTCCCTCTCCTCGTGGCATATCCACGGCACATAAGAAGCCACGGCATTGCAGCCTGCAGCTTTCAGCTTTTCTATCCTGTCCTTCCACTCATCAAATTTCAGGCGGTAATAATGGATTTCTCCACACATTATGATGGTCGGTTTGCCATCGATTAAAATTTGCTTGTTCTCTATAGTTACCATGCTCATCCTTCCTTCATAAAGATTTATTTTCATTTCAGTATCTTCTCCATACCAACATCTTCTAATCACAGGCTCCGAGCTTTAAAAGTGAGTACCTTGCAAAGACAAAACAATTTCATTGCTTTAAGGTACTCCGATTTTTATGAAAATGCCATCCTAAACCATGAGCAAGCCTGATTTCTCAGTAACCTGGCACAATTCCATACCTTTTCTCACAAAGGAATTTTTCATGAATACATTCCAAATAAAGCCGCTGCGGTAATTTTCAATCATAAGCATGCTGATTCCCTTGTCAATTCCCACATAATCCCGGGCATACCATACAGGGCTTACGCTGGTATTTAAGGCATCCTTGAAGCCATATTTGCCCCAGAGCCGGGGATGATTCTCATACATGTATATCAATACCTCTTGGGCATGCTCCGGATCAAACACCATTGATCCCGCCGGACCGCAGGGAGGCACTGTGCCATCATTTCCGTAATGTATGTTTCCGAAAAGCTTTTCCGTCTTGCGCGGAGGCGCTCCATAGATTCCGCTGTAACCTCCGGGACCATCACAGGCAGTAAGTCCCCACGCATTTTCACCATATGTCCTGAAAATGTCGCTGTTATCTATACAGTACTGGCGGTTTGCCAGGGTTGCATTGACAGAGTTCTGCCACCAATCGACGCCGAGGCTGTCCTGCTTGTTTCTCAAGTCAAAAAAAGCATGGGAAAACTGATACACAAAGAGTGATCCTGAAGTAGAATGTATGACTGGTCCGATTTCCCCGTAGTACCCCTCGGTGCGAGGATAGGCATAGAACATGCCGGGATCCGTCGGGTGCGTTGGCGATGCTGACCCGAGAAAGTACAGCATAAGCTGTTCCGCGTACTCATCCCAGTGTCCCCAGAAGCCTCCTTCCGGTTTATAACCCATATAAAACTGGTTGCATGAAGCATCAACATACCACTTCCAGTCAACCCTTCGGTATATAGCTTCAGCCTTTTCCTTTATCTCTCCGCCGAAATATTCGCCGGCCGAAATGGCACCGCATATTGCGATAGCCGTATCGATTATGGATACCTCACAATTCCATGCGCGCTTTCCCGTCTTCATATCGAGGAAGTGGTAGAAAAAGCCATTGCAATTCTCTGCACTGTTCAGCAAGGTATCCAGCGTCCCCGATACTCTGTTTTCAATCTCTCTATAAGCCCTGTATCCCCTTTCAGCCCCAATGCACAACGCTGCAAGCCCGAAACCTACCGCAGCGATGCTGGCAATACCCCGATGGGTCGGACATCGATCATGGATCAGGCCGTATCCTGCTCCCCTGTGGCTGTTATCCGCCTCATTCCAGAAATATTCAAAACAGCCTTTTACTTCTTTCTCCAATAATTGTCCGATTGATATCCTTCTTTTTAAAAACATGTTGTAAACATGACCTCATCTCTCCGGATTGTTTAATCCAATCTATATAAAAATTAGTTTGAATTCAGGCAATTGAAATGGATGATTGTGTTCCGAAAGGATTCAAAGCAATGACAATCAATACATCCATTATTAGCTGAATTCATTCATGAATCACATAAATTAACCAGTCATTCCGGCACATCCCAAGCATAAATTCCGAGCCTTAAAAGTGAGCCGGCTTGCTGAAATGCCAATTATACCATAATATATGGCAGGGTTCTTACTCCCCTGTAATGCCCGAACGATCTATGCTTTCCACCAGCTTTCCCTCGACCAAGGCATACAGCAGTAAAAGCGGAGCAATGCAAAGGAGCGTTCCGGCCATCCTCACACCTTCATTCAGCCTCATGAGGGGGTTTGTGGCATCAGTTACGGGAAACATCTTTGCGTAGTATTCCGTGAATTTCTCCAGAGCCAAAGGGAAGGTCCTTATGGACGTTTCAAAGTACAAGTCCGCCAAATATGTTTCGTTCCAGTGCCATACAAAGGAAAATATGAAAACCACTATAATGGCAGGAACAGCTGAAGGCAGGTTTATCCTGGAGAAAACTCTGAAAACCCCTGCTCCATCGATTTGAGCGGCCTCATCCAATGCCTTCGGTGACATTCTAAAGAACTGGAAAAATATCAGTATGAAAATAGCGCTCTTTATGCCCTGGCCCAATAAAGCAGGCACAAAAAACGGCATTATCGTCCTTAGCATGCCATAGGCCTTGAAAGTAAGGTACCTTGGCATGAATGTCACCTGATCCGGTATGATGAAGGTTGCAATCATAAGCAGGAATACTACGTTTTTAAACCGGAAATTAAATTTGGCAAAGCCATAGCCTATCAAAGCCGAAGATAATGTCTGGGCAGCTGCCACCATGAGCATATACCCTGACGATATGAGCAGCGTTTTAAATCCTCCCAAAACTGTCCAGGCTTTGATAAAATTGCTGACATATATTTTTGTAGGAATCCATTGCACCAGAGGGTTGATCAGGTCATAGGTGTCCTTTGTGCTCTCAGCTAACATCAAAAGGATAGGATATACAAATACAAAACCTATTCCAATGAGCAAAAGATGTTGAACAATTCTCCCCGGTATATCTCCATATTTCTTGATACTGTGCAATTTCCCCCTGGGGAGGATAATATCCCTCTTAACTTCAGGCATCATGAACTTTCCCACCTTCGATATAAATTACAAGTGTTATGTTTTTCGCATCATGGTATGTTCCGGACAAGCCGAAAACTGATATCCTTTTAGCAATAGCTCTTGCTTGGCAATAAACAAAGTAGAATTTATTTTCAATAGCGGCTTCTCCGCACATATTTTCTCTGTAAGGCGGTTCCGGTCTTTTTTCCTGCCACGGTTCTTTCTTCCCTACCAAATAACAAGTATACTACAATCACCGCCATCACGATAATCAGAAAATATATCCAGGAAGCTGCCGCCGAAAAGCCAAAGCCCTTCCTTATGTTGAACAAACCCTCTTTGATCACGGTTATTACGGGATTTAGGGAGGACATGGAAACATCCACGACAGTATAAACTCCATTGAGAAATATAAAAGGCTTCAGCATGGGCATCGTTATCTTCCATAATTGCTGCCAGCCGGATGCGCCATCCACCCTTGCAGCTTCATATATATTTTTATCTACCTTTTGCAGGCCGGATAAGAATATCAATATCTGAACTCCGCAAAACCACAGGATCAGTACGGCATTATCAAATATATATAAAACAGGTGCTGCCGCTACTCCGGGAAAATATTCGGAAATAAACCTGTAGATGAAGAAGCTCCTCAATCCCTTAAGAGTAGTGGCTCCCATTTGTCTCAGGTTGCCCACAACTGGTCCGCTCATTATCACCACCGGCAGGAAGAACAAAGACCTGAACAGCCTTCTCATCCTTATCGGACTGTTGAGCAGCAAGGCCAACAGTATGGAGAAGACCAGTACCATGGGTACAAAGAAAAGAAGCTCTGTCAGGTATCCCGGAAGGGCCAGCTTGAAATCCGGGTCTTTGAGCAATACATTCGTATAATTGGTAAAGCCGACATTATCCATCTCGATGCCGTCGAGCAGGAACCTGACCGTGCTTAGGCTGTAACGCATGGTTTCAAACAGAGGGTATGCGGTGAACACCATAAATCCCAATATCCATGGAGAGATAAATAGCCATCCGAACAATTGCCTCCTGTTTCTTCTAAAGCTTTTTCTCACCTGCTATCCCTCCTTCACTATTGCCGCGGATAGTCCGCCGAACGTCTGATTATTATATGTGTAGCTTTTATCCGTATAGTTGATTAATATGGTAGTTCCCCCTTCATATTCCACCAGAACAATGCCATCCTCCGGTACAAACCTTCTATTTATCGCCTTTCCCCTCACCTTGGATAAAATGTCATTTATGGCTTTATAATTTTCAATAATATACGGCTTCCAATCCTCATACCTGGAGGTATAAATATCGTTCAGGTTTGTCGAGGCCAGCTTGTTGGAGTATTGCTCCGTAAGCACATAGGATGGATATGCTCCGTAATCTATAAGCTTTAGCACATCCTCCACCGTGTTGGTGCCGAAATTAAGATTGGGAGCATAATAATCGATGCTTCCGCTTAAAACAATTTGCATGAAGGGCACCGTATCGGTTTCAAACACAAATTGGGAGGTCTGCATGGGTATATCATATACCGCGTCGGCATACCCGAACGCATAAGCATTGGGCTCATAGAGTGCCAACTTCCCTGTGTTTTCCTGGGCTGCCGCCAGTACGGATCTTATCTCCTCCACCATCTCATTTCTGTGTATTTCCCTGCCGCGTTTATAATCGGAAAAAAGATTTGTAGACACACCGCTCAGGGCAATGTTCCTCATGTATTGAGGTTTTTTGCCATAACCTTCCACAGCTTTCCTCACAGCATGTATATTAAGGTAATAAACATGGTTAAACAAAGGCTTCGTAACCTCAAATTTCTCCAGAATTCCTCCATCTATATGATAGGCCAGCCTGCTCTTGTCTATCTGATCCTCATATCCGCTTTGCACCTCTTGTCGGAGCATCAGTTCGCTGTTGCCGGACACAAGCTTGTTGTACAGCTCTTCCATCTCTTTTTTACTGCCGATGGCGGGGTCTAATCTGAAGCTGTTCAACTTATGCCCGTTTACCCCTCCTTTTTCAAAACCCCACAGCACCACCGACAGGTCTTCAACACCATTGGCCCCCAATTCGTCTATCCACCGGCGCACATCCGCAATCCTTGTCATGATCTCATTCCTGTTGGTGATCAGCCCCTTGGTCGGTTCCGACATGATAGCCTCAATCTTCAATCTGACTGGAGTGCCCTCCTCAGCTTTCGAGCCCAGCATGCCTTTTTCCTTTAGCATTTCCCGGTAAGCTTTTGCCATGCCTACATAATCGGCATCCTCCCCTGACAGGAATATGTACTCTATGGCTGCATTTACAGTATTGCTTGTGGGCTGCAATGCTGTGAACGCTCCGCCGCTCTTGCTTGTAGGCTGGGTATACAGATCCCTGTAGATAAATTTTGCCCCAACCCAGGTAAAATCCGTTATCACCCCGGCAGGACTGGCTTCTATTTCCATAAACGCATCTCCGCTGGTTGCCACGGCCAGAAAGGCATTTTGCCTGCCCCCGTGAGCCGCTCCGAACACAGGCATATGAATCATCTTTTTGTCTGCCTGAAGGATTGACATTCCACCAGTTGCCGGACGTTTCATCGCATAGTCCGGACCATAGACCCTTTCGGAAAAGGATGAAATATATGTCCTTGGCTTCGAATACCTTATCAGCGCACCACAGCCATCCGGGATAAATACATATCCCGGTATTTCATCCGCCAGGGATGCCCCAAAGAACGGCATGATATATAATTTGTGCAGGATATTTTCCTTCTTCTGAACGATGCTTTCATCCGGCACACTTACCTTTATGCCCTTTTCCGTAAGCTCCACTTTCACGGTAAGCTCTATTCCGGCTTCATAAAATTCCACCTTAGCCTTGAATCCCGATTCAGTTTTTGTTATTTCCGGCGCTTTGGCATTGCTGTGTTTAAGAGGCGACCGGCTTACCGATCCTGCCGGGTTTAGATATTCCGCCGTCAGGAGGGATGAAGCAATCCTTTGCCATTCAAAGTTCAATGACTGCATCTTGTTCTTAGGCACTGCGCTGGACCATACATAATTGTTGGATTTGTCCCGCACCTTCACTATCAGCGCCTGCTCATCCAAATACAGCTCAAACCTGGAATTTTGAGCGACAATATGATCGGATTCGGTTAAATCTGCGCCCTTTGCGGCACCGACAGGGTCGGCCGAAACCCTCTTGATATTGGTAAACCTGGCTGAAGGTACAGGAGGTTCAATAATTTCGCTATCTTCTCCCGAGGTGGCAAAAGGAATGCCCACGATTAGCAGGATAAATACGAGCAGAAAACAGCTAACCCGCTTTAACACGCAACAACACCTCCACTACGATTTCCCTGATAAAAACCCAAAGCTGGTTTAACAGGAGATAGCCCATGGAAGCAGCGAGAACGGCAACACCCATGGAGAATAAAGTCATCAGTATGTTAAATACAGTAAACTTGAAGCTATATTCGTGTATTTCAATTATCATCAGCACTATGTTTATGATGCACCAGGCTATGACTGCTGTCGTGGCCGTGTTTATCAAAAACTGCTCGTTCAAGGTGGCAAAATTTGAAAAGAGTATGACTGGCGGCATTATGACAACCGCCGGGGAAAGGCAATAGGCAGTTCCAACATATATGTCCCGTACACTGCCGTTGCCGTCATTTATTGAACTGATAAAATAATTGCCCCCAATGAACAGTCCTACCACCACGATATATGTTACCAGAGTATTAAATAACGAATAATCTGCTATGTCCACCGAAAATATGAATCCGCCTGCCACCTGATATAATACCAGGATCACAAAAAACAAGATATATATCAAGCTTGCCGACAGATAAGTGCCTGTATGTCCATGCTTGACATTATAGGCATTGTCTATCGGATGCAGCATCGCATATTTAATACTGAGCATATCGGATACCAGCCTGTTGCTCATCACTTTGTGTCCGACATTCCTGAAAAACCGGAAAATTCTTTTTTCTCTGTCGATTGATTTTAACAGAGAAAATATAATGTACATCAAAAGCAGCAATACCAGAACATAGCCTAAATTCTTCTGCAGCCAGGCATTTCTTATCTCCCAGTATGCCGTGGAATAATAGCTTTTAACTTTCGCTATCCGGAAATGCTCCAGAGCTTCCTCATAGTTCTCCTCCTGCATGTAGGTCCTTCCCATGTACAGGTGGGCCAGAAAGGAAGTGTTGTTAAACTTCAGTACCTCCTTCCATATTCTCTTGCTTTCTTCATACCTTCCGTTGTTATAATCATCCAATGCCTCGTGTATGCCGGATTGTACGGGAGTTGGAGAAAATACCTGCACGAAAGCCTTCTGTTCATCCAGGACATACACATTGCTTTCCGAATCCACTCCAATTCCCCTTGGAACTTCAAACAGTCCTATCCTGTCCGTCTTGTCCGAATTTCCTCCGAATCTCGCTATAAGGTATCCGTCATAGGTTATTTCAGATATTGATCCGCTCGCTTCCAGAACATATATCCTGCCATCCTCCGTCACGCACATATCGGCAGGATCATTCAGCATTATCCTGGAGTCGGAGTTTTCAAACAAGTCCAACCCGCTTATGCTGTGCTTTTTCACATAAACCCCTTTTCCCATGTTTGTAGTATAAATCAACCCGTCGCTCCCCCTGAAAATATTGCCGAAGGATGGAGGCGTCCTGTTCAGAAAAGCTTTTTATGTGAAAAAGCACAGCATAA
>ENA-OWPA01001301-OWPA01001301.1-bioreactor-metagenome-genome-assembly--contig:-NODE-1301-length-17400-cov-4.896785_pt1 | contig 17400 bp, 23 predicted proteins | sample MGYA00238139_ERZ651803 | MGnify/ENA primary metagenome ERZ651803 (study PRJEB26909, sample SAMN07631231) | bioreactor metagenome | isolation source: Switchgrass digestor | place: USA: Dartmouth...
CTCATCTCTCCTTCTCTTAAAGTCTGATATGTATAGGCTTCTAATTGTTCGTGAGTGTAAGCCGACAGTGCTGCATGTGTCCGATAAACAAATTCAAATTCATATGCAAGGTGTGCCGGCTTTATTTCTTCAATGGCGGCCGTAAAGTCATCCATGTTAGGTGGTATTCCAAGAGTTCCTACAAATTTCACTTTAAAACGGTTTTCTTCGTTATATTCAACAATTTCAACCTGACCGTTGGAAAAACTCTCGGCAACGTTCTGTATCATTTTTTTTGTCGTTGTCCCCGCTCCCCGGAGCTTGCTCATAATCCGGGTACGCCTAAACTCATTCGACTTTGATACATCTGTTTCCAATCCTAGAGCCTTTTCCCAAAGAGTAAGCCCCCATGTCGCCGATTCAACATTCATTTGAGTAAATAAATCATCTCTAGCTGCTTTCAAAGCTTCAGTCCAATGCTCAAAAGCACCCTGTAGTTCAACAACCTGAGAACTGTTTTTATAATAGTCTGGTAATAAATCTATTAGGCTCATTTTTCAGCCACCCCCAAGGTTATAGTCCCCAATACCGGTACCTGATTATCAGCAATAGTGATATTTTCAGTACCGTTATTAACTGTAAGCAATGTATAGTCCACTACGCCATTAATATCCAGCAACATATAAGCTATACGATTATAAACCAAGGTATATTTTTCAAATGCGATACTCTTCAGGTATTCATCCAATGCAGCCTCAAACTTCTTTTTTACCTCTTCAATTGTGGTAGAACTGTCTAATACAACCGTTGCTGAAACATTTATTTTAAGGCCTTCTGCACTTTCCACCGTTACTGTCGCCCCGATTGGCCGATTTTCTTCAATATGTGCAGCACATTTTGCTACAATTGCCGAATCAACTGGTTCCTTATCATCTCCAACAATCAAAACTTTAACCGTTCCTGCTCCGTTCCAAAGCGGAAACACTTTTGCACCGCCTACCCCGTCCACTTCAAGCGCCCATTTTCTATAATGCGCCACATTTCCTGATGTTGCTGGATTCTGCAAGAAATCATACAGACGTTTTACCAATGCTTCATCTGTCTCCGGATCCGTTCCTCCTGCCGCAGGTTCATCGTTGTTAACTGAGGTTATACCGCTTTGGCTTATAAGCTGCTTTGTAATTGTGCCGGCATCTACATTATAGTTTTCGCCAATCTCAGCGGCCGTTGCTGTAACTATAGCTGTGCCATTTGTTATCGTAACGTCTTCATCTGTTTCAAACTGTAGGCCATCAGATGTCATAAATATTTTCCCTGCCTCTATTACGGTTCCGTCCGTGCCAGCAATAGTCAATGTTACTGTCGCTTTAGTACCTGCCTTCCGGGTAATTCCATATTCTGCACATCGTTTATCTATATATTCCCCTGATGTCTCATCAACAAAGGCTATCGGTATAACAGCATCCAACGACTGATATAACTTCCAAATTTCATAAGCGACAGCACTTACCATATCATTTACAAAGCTACCTTCTCTGGTATCTATATCAGTTGGCAATCTTCCTAAAATATCCGCCTTTATTTCTTCCACGGTTAAATCCTCATACACTTAAATCAACCTCCCCGTATACAGTCTCCAATGTACATTCAATATGTAAAACATTATCATAAAATGTGACAGTTATATTTTTCACATCAGATATATATGGGTTAATTAATAAGCACTCTTTTACATATCGGGAGGCTTCCGATTGCTTTAATTCTTCAGAAAAGGACTGGCCTATAAGCGATTCTATTTCGTTTCCATAATCCCAAGTATATATCTCATAGCGATATCTCGGCGTTTGAAGTGCCTTCCATGCCCAAACTAAAACGGCTTCCTTGCCAGTAACTATGACAGGGGAGCCGTTTTTAAATACTGGAATATTCTTTTCAAAGTCCCATTTTATTTCTTTATACAGTTTTAATTTTGTTGGCTTCTCAACAGTTTGTGGTTGTATCATCGGAAATATATTCATACACTCACCACTTTACAAAGGATAATGTATTTTTGTTCATCTTCTATTGGCATTAACAATACATTGTCGCCAACTTCTAAATTAGAAATTAATTCGTTTTTTAATAGCTCATCCTTGTCCTGACTATTTCCTGCCACATCAATAATTAAAGGATTTACAGATAAAACAGTACCTAACCTATAGTACGCAGGAATCTGTCTTTTATTATCATCACGAATTACATTTACCAAAGAGGTAAAAGGATTATTTTGTAATTCATCCATTGCGTATCCCTCCCGGCTTGTAAATGTAATCCCAATCGCCGGTTATACTGCCGTCTTTATTGGGTAATGATCCAGCTTCTTGCTCATCCATTATATTTTTAAAGTTTAAAACAAGCTTGTTATAATACTGGCCTAATTTCCAAGTATGAACATCAGAATCTATATAAAACAATCCATAAAGGCCGGTATAAGGTTCTTGTACAACAACGGCATTCCCGGTAATATTGGCAACATTGCCAAGATTATTAATTATAATCTTTTGGCTTACGCCGTTATCTTTCAAGATCTTGTTAGCTTTTGCAATAGCATCTATTCCCTTTGTTTTTTTTAAGTAGCTTTGCATAACTCCATAGAGCTTTATGAGTTCCTGATTCTTTTGGATACTCACCAATTTATCTTTATCATCATAAATTGCTACCTGATTAACCATGTTTGTTATACTTTCGCTCATAGTGGCAGACATTAGATTATTTCCTGCAGAGATAATCATGGTTTCGTCAGTTATGCCTTTTTCAACGACACATAACTTCGAACCATTAAATCGGATCAAATAGCTCTTGCCTGTTTTATCAGCGGCCAATGTGTAAGCTGTCTGTATAATTCTATATAAATTAACGCCAACAAAATTTCGTGTTATATTTACGCCGGTAGTTGCTATCAGGCCAATATCTATGTCAAAATCAGCGCATATCTTTTTTGTAATGGCTTCTGGCGTTATTCCCTTAAATTTATATGTAGCTTCATTTTTCTTAAGATAGATACCTTTATCGTAACAAGTAATATTTATTATGCTTTTTCCGGTATCTCTTTGCCTTTCAAAAATATATCCCTGGAATAATGTTTTATTATCTTGCATGAATGTAACAGCGTTACCTAAATCACAAGGTGCTGTCGGGACATTTTTATCAGTATTTGAAGATAATAAATTAAATTCCAAAGTTCTTGCGCATTGTTGGTAATCTCCAGACCATGTAATTGCTTGCACAAGCTGCGTAATATCGTATGTAGATTTTCCATTGGAAATAAGTAATTTAATCATATAGTTTCACCTACAATAGGCTCTTATCCGGTAATTTTATTGTTTTCCCAGCTATAATTAGGTTTGGATTCTTGATATTGTTATAGCTTGCAAGCTTTTTATATAATGATGAGTCTCCGTAATATTTGCGACATATAGCCGATAAAGTATCGCCCTTTTTAATTGTATAATTCTGTATACTTACAGATCTTTTCTCTGATTTTCGTGTACTGTTCCCAGTCTTTTTCGTTTGTATTACCGTTAGTTCCCTGTGCTCCCGTAATGTTATAGAGGCATAAACATCCCCTGTTCCGTCCCGCTCTCCATATGTAATTTCTTGTACAAAAACCGGTATATTTACAGATGTATCAGACACTATAAATCTTAATATAGTATGATTATCTGACCAGTTTTTAAATTTCTTTACATACCCATAAGGATCTATTTTCGCTCCTGCCTGGACAAAATTATATTTTTGCGCTGGAAATGTACAATCTATCTTAATAGTGGCCAATGTTCCGTATCCGGGTAAATTAACATCACCAAGTGTATGTATATTAATTGTTTCTACATTTATTCCGTGTGACACCTCAAAACTAGGCGGTGTCACAGGTAAAACCGTTTCTGTATTTTTTTCTGTATCTTTAAAGATAAACTTTTTCAAGACAATCACTCCCCTATGGAGCTAATATATAAGCTTGCTCAATCTGTCTTACTATTTCTCTGGCAACTTCTTTTATGTCGTTCTGGTTTTGCACCACAAAAGTATTTCCAGTTATAGTAGTTTGAATATTCCTGTTGTAGTTTCTATTTTCAGCGGCAGTAAGCACTCTTTCGCCTTGATGTAAAATGGCCGGATAATTATCGTAAGGCACATAACTTATACCCGTAGCATGACTTTTCGCTGTGTATTCTGAAAGCAATGATGTAAATTCCCCAGGCTTTATAAATTCCCCAGGCTTTATAACGTTTATATTGGTTAAGATTTGCTTTTTCTCATCATTATTCAGGTTATTATCTGAATCTGAAGTAAATAATTTAATTTCCAAAAAATCAAAAATACTCTTTTTCGTATCTTTCTTTATATTTTCTTCCAATGCAGACGCATATCCCAAAGAAAATTGCTCTCCATAAAGATATCCCGCATTCCAGTATTCTTCTTTTAAAGCAGAGTCGTTTTTTATTTTTTCAGCAAGTCTTAAATTAGTATTAAGTAATAACTGTGCCCCTTCGCTTGCATTGTATTCGTTCTGTGCAATAGCCTGCGCTTCTGCAAGTAATGCGCCCATTTTTGCGCCAGCTTCTTCGCTCTCGTCTTTGGCGAGCTTGGTATATTCTTCATACATTTTTTTTAATCTGGCCTTTACTTCTTCGCTAAATTCATCGCTGATAACGCCGGTCATAACTGCTTTTATAGCATCACGCTTATACTGTTCAGATAAATTTTTAAGAGATGCTTGCCACTGACCTATTCGATAATAGGCTTCTTTCATTGCTTCTCCGCTCTCGCCACTTAGAAAATCAATTTCTTCATGTAAGCCCTCTGTCCTGAGTGACAAAAATCCTTCTCCCATAACGTTTTCCAGCTCTTTTTGAGCATCTTCAAGGGTGCTTACAAGGCCAGCATACGTTTCAGCTTGTTTTTGCATATTTCCTGCATATTCATATCCCATATAATCTGCAATAGCTTCAGCTGCCTTAGCTCCAGGTATAAGTCCCTTACTGACCATCTCTAAAATCTGTTTTTTGGTTTTTTCTGTGACCTTCCCAAAATTAGCCATTGATAGGTAATCTAAAACTTTTATGCCACGCTCCATCAATGGATTTAGATATTCCAAAGTGGTTTTACCAGTTGTTCTCATTCTGCCTAACATAGTAGCTATAGCTTCCATATCCTCGACTGACAACCCTATGGCAGAACCGGCTTCTCCTACCTTTTCCAATAATGGCAATACCTCTTCTTGTTTATATCCAAACGACAAAAGGATTTTACTAATTTTGGTTAGGTTATCATAAGCGAATGGTGTAGTTGAAGCAAATGCAGTTAAAGACTTTAAAAATTCCTCAGCTTTTTCATAGCCGCCAAGAAGAGTGGTAAATGACATTTTATCTGTTTCTCTTTGAGATGCTATATCAATTCCACTTGTCAGTATTTCTTCTTGCGTTTCAAGCACTTTATTATATAAATCCTGATAATAGCTTTTAAATGCTTCATCTTGTTTTTCAAATATTTTGTTCTTTCCTTGTATATATCCTAATAAAGTCCCTCCAAGCGCACCTACAGCAGTACCTATCCCTGGAGCTATAGCATTACCAATAGCTGCACCACTCACAGCAGATGATAATATACTGCTGGCCATAGTCCCTACTTCGGTACCAAAAGCACTATTTATAAAACTTAAAGCTGTATCACTTAATACGTTGCCAACCATTTTTATGGCACCTGATGCGGCAAGAGTACTTAATATGCTGCTCCCAGCGTTTTCCAAACTTTTTGCGCTGCTTAATCTGGATGCCCTATTCTCGGATTTGCTAATTGTATTAGTCAAATTCAAAATATCTTTTTCTGCTTGTTTTGCATTAGCGGACACTAATGAGAGATTACGTCTAGCATTCTCGTAATTGGCATTAGCCATTTCAAGTTTAAGCTTTGCCGCCGCATCTCCCGTTAAGGCAAACTGCTTTTCGGCTTCTTTAAGTTCTCTTTTTGCTTTATCGACATCAACCTTAAGTAATATTTTGGTTTTATTCAATGCATCCAGTTTCGCTTGTAAACCGGTCAAATCCTTATTAAACGCCTGATTAGCATTTCGCATTGTCGTAATTGCCTGTGTAAAATTATCCTTTGCGCTTATAGCAATACTTATGTCACGGGCCATTTCTTTCACCCCTTACGGTGTTCAATGTCATACTCAAAAAAGGCTCTTATTACAACCTTGTCGCCTTCAGGCAGGTTATAATAAGAGCCCGGCAAAATATGATGCTCGACAAACAAATAATACATAAGCTGAACTTCCGGATCAATTTCTATTTTTTTTTGATTTCCTCAATTGTTACTGTACGATAACCGCTTAATTTCTCGATCTCTCTTGACAAATCTTCAATTTCTCCCGGCAATAACATCTTTTTAATTAACTCTGCCGGTGTAACAGCATTATACTTTGCAAGCAATTCGGTATCCTTGAGATTTGGCTCAACCACTCCAGCCAATACAATATGTACATTCAGGTCTTCTGGCTGATTTTTTATAAGGTCCGCTGCTCTTGAGTATGAAAGCGCCCTCAGCTTAAAAATAACAGGCCCTCCGCAAATAGCAGAGAGCCTTTTAAGCTTAACATCCTTTTCTGGCAATTCCTGTATTTCTGCTTTTAATAATAAATCCAATGTATTACTCATGCTTTATGCCTCCACCTTATCCAAAAATTCATAGTCCGTAAAAGTAAAAGGTGCCTCAATGCTCCCCTTTTTACCTGCTTCCCAGTCTGCAATCGTCAAATCATCAAAACTTACATTGCGCAAAACCACACGTTCAGCACCGTATGCATCCGGATCGGCTAATTTTGAGATTATAGTAAATCTAACATCTTGGCCATTTTTAATTTTATCTCCAATTAACATTGCCATCCTGCTGTTTACTTTATGCATTTTTAACGTTCCGGTATATGATATGGCTGTAATTTTCTTGTCAACAGCCATCTGACCGCAAATATTGACATCTTCCTTGGTAAAGTTAGCTTTTGCCTGGAGTCCATAACACTCAGCGACATAGTCACCATCAAGCCAAACTTCGCCCCAAGTACCGCTCATTATTCTATTGGCAGTTACTTTAGCCATTATCAACCCTCCTAAATCGTAATATTAATATCAACGTCCTCGATTGCATCAAGAATTGTAACAGAAGCCTTCAAGAATACTTTGTCACCGGTTGCTGCGGTTTTTATTTCTTCTTCGCTCATTGTCGAGGTATCTTTACCGATGCTTTGTAAATATGCTTCCTGCGCATCAATATCAATTTCAACTGTACTGCCAGCTTTTAAAATACCATCGTTTTCTAAGCCAGTAAAATATCCTTTTATTGCTGAGATAAGCAAACATTTATTGTCATAACTGTTAGTATATTTGCCGATATAATTGTCCTCTATAGTCTTTTTAATATCGGTTTTTATCATATCTACAGCTTCAACGATCTTTATCTTCTTAAAAGGTTCGCCCTTATCCTCTGTGGTTGTTTGTAGAGAATTAACTCCACGGCCAACCTTGACTTTTTCACCGTCATAAACCAATATAAACTGCCCCTTTGCGACTGCTTCATCAGCTTCATCATTGCTAAGCCTGTCGATATCAACAACCTCAGGCAATACTGCATAAGCACATGATATTGCCATTGGCGTACCTGCTATAAGTCCGGCAATTCTACTGCAATATTCAGCGGCGGTATATGTATTAGTACCATCATTTATACCACTGGTGGTAAAGTTTATAATTGCTTCGTTATCTGCAGCTGTATTAGGCAGTACAGCCTTCGGTGTAAATCCATCTGCACGCATTGATTCTATCCAGTTAACTATTTCTGTGCATTCCGCTGTAGTAATATCCGGCGGGCCAGCTAAATAATCAAATTTCTGCCCTTCAAGATACGTTAATGCTTCTGATAGATCCTCTGCATCTTCTGGCAAAACATAAACAATAACCTTTTTAGGCGGATCCTCATTTCCAATAAAAGCTCTCGATATATAATTTTTATTTGCCGTACTTAATTCAGTGGGTATCTGTTTAGTCTTTGTCAAGATATAACTGCCGTTTGCAGCGGAATCACGTATTATTAAAGCCACAATGCCTTTTTGTGATCTTTCGATTGCGCTTGCGGCCTGCGTTGAAAATACAATATTAATGCTCGGTAATTTCATTTTTCTACCTCCATTCTTGTTTTAATCTCTGCCATAGCAGGTATTTCCTTTGTTGCATCCACTCTATTATCAACAAATTCAAATTGCAGATCCACATAAGCGCAGTCATCATCCATGCCGCCTGCGCTTGATTTGACTTTAATTGCCCTTTCCCCAACGACAACATAACCATTGTCAAATAATTGAATAACACCTTCTTGCAAATCTGCCAATTCTTCTGGATCGGAAATATTATATTTGTCCACCTTTGTAAAACAGGTTATTGTAAAATATACCGTCTTTTCAACGGATGTTAGGCATATATCATTTTGAGTTCTTCTGATAAACTCAAGCAAAAAAGAAGGCCGTTTAAAATCTTTAGGATTATATTTTGTGTAAACCATGTAATCGGGATAAGCTTCTACTAGCTTTTCATTTATAGCTGTCATTATATCTTTTATTTTTACCATGCTTATCCCTCCAATTTCTGCTTTATTTCTTGCACAAAATCCTCCGCAACAGCGATTGCTTTAGATTCAACTGTATTCCGGGCAGATTTATAAAAATGGAATCCATCCACATAAGGCTTTTTTATTCGCGGCCGGTAATTTGGATTTTTACCAGATGGTTGTCTGATTCTGTGTCCGTTTTCGAGATAATTTGTTATAGCTCCGGGGCTATTTGCTCCGGTAATTCCTTTTACCGGTCTTACTGCAGCATATCCGCCACCAGATCCGACTACGGATTCTTGCCATTGTCTTATACGTCCATGGCTGTCGTTTAATCCGGATTGTGTTATCTGAGTATCAACTTCAGCCTTAAGAACGTCTGCTATTCGTTCATGTAAATCCCTGCGCTTTTCTGGCAGTTCTTTTAATATGTCATTCAGATCTTCGCTTAATTTATTAAGCCCCTCTATCTCCAAACTCTGCATCAAATATCACCTTGGTATAATATTTCATACTCGTTCTTATACTCATCTAATGTATGAGCTATTAGAACGTTGTAAGTGGTACCATTTATTGTCACAAGTTCACCACAATTAATCTCAATTGCCTTGGGAGTAACAAGCACATAACGCATTTCTGTTGTTGCCATAGGTTCATTCTGCATGTAACTCATATATTTTTCCGTCAGAACTCCAGGGAAAGATATAAGTATCTGCTCGCTATAAACCGGACGATTAAGCTTATCTTTTGTTGGCTCGCCGCATCTTTCAACAACACATGTAACCGGTTCAATTAATGCTGCAGTAACTTCATAGTAGGCTCTGTCTACTTCGAAAATATCTGTTAAAAAACAGTGTTTACCGCGCCATATAAAAGCATTATGTAGTGTTAAATCTTTATTTTTCCGGATAGTGAATTTTATTGACTTTGCGCCCAGTCCAACTTTTGAAAATATATTGGTTTTATTTAATTGTTCAACTTTGGCCCATAACTTTGATGATTCCTTCCATGTATAGGTGTTTCCACCTTGATTTAATGTCAATACAGTTATTTTCTCGTTTAGTTCACCTGGATTAAACATAGGAACCACCTCACAAATAATTGACTGAGTGCATGCCCAGTATCGTATCCACAACCTTATTGAGATTATTTTTATCTACATATAGCCTGCGGTTATCGTACATGTCTTGGCAAAGGATATAAACCACAATTACAAAATCTTCATGTTTATCAATAGCTTCATCGTTTAAGCCGGTATATGACTTAATAAAAGCCTTTGATACATCAATAAGCACTTGCAGTTCATCATCTTTATATTCGCCTTCTTCAAGCTTTATATAATTAGCTATATTGCTTGGTTTTATTTCGCTTACTTTCACTCTTATTACCACCTTCCGGTGTTTCCTGCTTAACCTCTTCTATGTATCCGGCATTTAAAAGGTCTTGGAGCACAACCTTATCGTTGCACTCCTTGACCTCTCCCTTATACATAAAAAAAGTACCAGCAAAACTTACTTTTGCCCGTACTAACATTTAATCACCGCCTATTCTGCTTTCATAACCAATTTAGCAATCTTCTGTGAATTCTCAACTTTGGAATCAAGTTCTATCCAGCCAACAACACCAACAGCATGCTGAGTAGCAAATTTCTCTCTCAAAACTTCAATGTTCATCTGTTCAGATACCTTTACTGCTAAACCGCTCATATCGCCATAATAAATAACTGTTTTCCCAGATGCTATAGTAGGCATATTGTCAGAAGTATAAACATCTTTTCCAAACAGAGTGTAACCCCATTTTGCAGTTGCATCTCTATTGAGTATATAATTTCCATCCTGGTCTTTCAATTTACGGATCGCTGCTCTGGTAGCTCTATTCATAATCCAAATAGCATTGGCCTGATACACATCCGGTACAGTTTCCTGTAAATCAATCAGTTCATCAGCGGTAATGACGGTCGAACTTGTAGTTTCAACTTTTTGTGTAACACTACTAAGACCAGCAATTTTACCATCAGTTCCGTTAAGCAATTCTTTTTCAATCCATCTTGATATAGCTTCGGCCATTTTTTCAGTAACAAAATTTACAATATCAAATTGAGAATTGTTAATTAATGACTTCGAAATCTTTGTCAAAACGCCCGCAAGGAACCCCTTTAGTTCTATGCTTGCAAACTTACCTGATTTAGATGCCAAATCGGTAAATTCAGTGGCATAGGTCATTTCAATTGTTCCATTGGAATCATCGTAGTAAGGTATCGTTAAGGTTCCGCCTACATTATATCGATTTGCTAACTGATAAATTGGACAAATATCATATACCTTTTTGATAATTTTATTGGCAATAGAGGTAGGTATAACCGCTCCATTATCGCCTACTGTTAAATTAACATCTGCTCTTTCTTCCACCCTGCCTCTGATATAGTTCTCAAAGACTTTTTCCTCGGCTATAGCCCTTTCTTCGACATCAGAAGAAACGGCAGTATCAGACTCTTCAAGTTTTCTTGCCCTTTCCTCCCGTTCAATTGTGGCATCGATAGCCTTGATCTGCTTTTCCAGTTCATCAAATTTTGCGTTTTCCTCATCAGTTAAAGCTCTTTCTTCGGTTTTTGCAACATTCAACAATGCCTCCATCTGTTCCTGTAAATCTGCTCTCTGTTCCATCAATTTCTTTATCATATTCAATATCTCCATCCTTTCTTAATAATTTTGCATATAAATATAAGCCGGTTATTTACCGACTTTTAAATCATTTATTCTTTTTTCATATACTGAATAATCAATTTTGGGTTTTGCTGGTTCGCAAATAACTTTTACTTCCTGTTCAAAAGCTCTTTCTTCCAATTCGATATTTTCGCCAGCCCGTAACTCTACACTTGTTGCAGAATATACAGGCTGCTTATGAACAACAAGCGTTAAATGGTCCAAATCCAGGGATTTCACATGCCTTATTGGCAATTCGCCAGCTCTATCTTCCATCTCGTCTACCACATTATACATGCCAAAAGACCAACCTTTAATTTTCCCCTGTTTAGCAAGTTCGATAAGGTTTTCATCCTTGATAAGAACATCAGCATGCAACCCAATAGGATCTTCATATAAATTAAGCGTGCCGTCATCGGTACTTGCATAAACATGGGTATTGTCGTGGTCAATCGTAACAGTGATATTTCCGGCACGTTCCAAGGCTTTTTCAAAAGCTCTTTCTTCAATAACTTCAATCACTTTGCCTCGTGGAGTTATTACTGGTCGTGATTTTTTGCCGGTTACATTAACATAGCCCGTTATTCGGGCTCCATCAGCTCTTATTTCTATCTGCATTGTTCTCACCACCTTTCACATCTACATTTTTTGTTTCACCTGTATTTGGAATATAAATCTCTCTTGTCTTAGGATTAAAGAATACATCGCCAAGATTTAATTGAATCATATCAAAGCCCAAAGGCTCCAGGTCTTCCATATATCTAACTTCATCTGGTTGTAAAAACTTTGCTTCAATTCCAATTTTATATGCCTCATAGCGCGTCTTAATATCGCCTTTGGTTACCTCTTTCGTATCAAAAGCCCAGTAATAAGTGTTTTTTTCTTTTTCCAACAGAAAATCCCTATTTAATGCGCATTCTATTGCTCTTAATATAGGTAATACTGCTAACTTAAAACCATATATGTAATCTTTTTCAGTGGCAGTCCCTTTTATAATACTTTCGGGGACATTAAATAGTTTACATATTTCACCGGAATTTGTGGCTTTATTTTCATTTAACTGCATCTCTACGGATGAGTTGGATGATTCTTTAAAATCTAATCCATCATTTAATACAACAACATTCTCCTCACTGTTGCTGTATAGCTTTTTAAAAGCATCCTTCAGATTGGTCAGAGCTTCATCTGTTAACTTTTTTTGTGATTTAAGAAATCCTTTCTTATTGCCGCCCTTTGATACAAGATTATCCTCAAAAACAAGCGAATTATAAGACACACTTAGTATTTTAGTAACTTCATTAATGAGACTGACTCCTGTCATGCCATCTCTGGTATTCCGTAAAATTTTTAAAAATTGAAATGGATAGTATGTCTTTCCGTTTACAACGATATTGTAATCTTTGAATATTGGATCATTGTTTTTTTGTATAGAGATATTTTCTTCCCTCACATAGTAAAGGCCATAATACCTATTTCCCCGCTTATCTATATATGCATATCCACCTTTTCCGAGATGATAATCAATTATCATGGCTCGCCAAAATTGTACTGCATCCAATGTGTCCCCTGGATCATCATTTAAGATTCTAAGCCGTGGATCATCTTTAATTTCTGTAACTTTACCATTCTCTGCTTTATAAAGCTTTATAGGAAGCATTGATACAGTATTGGCTATATAATTAATACAACCGTTCAAACTTGGAATGTTTAAAGCAATTTCCTTCGTAATTGGTGTTTTTCCTAAAAGTGCTCTTAATAATAAATCATCAGCATTACCGCTTGTCTCTGATATCTCGTTTGCCCTTAATTCTTTCTTCTTTTTCAACCATCCCATTTTAGTCTGTCACCTTCTTTCTAACTAAGCGGTTTGTACTACAAAATTATCTGTGCCATATAGCATATCTTGCTGCAATAAATAAATGGCGTTAATTAACGCCACTACCATATCAACCTTGCCAGCCGATTTCTTTTTATTGACATATTTATTTAGATTGGTGTCTTCTGTACAACGTGCATTCTGGAAGTTAATCTCAAGCAATAGATTTTCTTCATAATGAAATGCTTTGCTTAGTACAAGTTCCTTTAATAATTTTGTCGGCATATGTAAAATGCTTGAATGCTGTTTTATTTCAACGCATTCATATCCAGCTGCTTCAAGTTTTTGCACGGTACTAATAGCGTTCATTCTGTCGTATCCTATTTGCTGTATTTCAACTCCATATTCTTTTTCTAAATTCAAAATGTGATTTTCTACATCTTCATAGCTTATAACTTCACCACAGCTTGCAAAACATACGCCCTGTTTAATTAATTTGTCATAATCAACACACTCTTTTTTACTCTTTTGTTCCTTTCTGTCGCCGGGAATAAACCCCCATGCCTTGCAATAGATTTTGCCGTTATATTCAGTAATCATGGCTATTGCAGTATTATCTTCTGTTAATGATAAGTCTAAGCCAAGCCATACTCTCTTGCCTTTCCAGAATTCTTTATTCTCTTTTATTTTACATTCTCTTACTTTTATGATATCAATATACCCTTCTACGCCTAGTCCTTTATATTTGATGTTATTGTGTTTACAGAGATAATTTTCGCGCTTGTTCTCATAGAGTATAGCCATGACTCTCATGTCTTTTATGGCATTAAAAATATAATCATGTGTCACTGCCACCGGATTAGACTGATATATAATCAAATCATTTGTCATCCATTGGTCATTCGTTAGCAAATCATCGTCAGGTTCATACAAAAGTGAAAATCTTCGTCTATTTTCTATCAGACCATCCAGAACCTTTTTTGATATGTCTATTTCGTCTATCATTGCATTGTTGTCGTTTGGATATTGTGTAGATATTATAATTCCAAGCTTGTTAAACAGCGTTATCTGTGAGGATCTCATTGCTTCTATCGGATAGCTGTCCATTGCCCCTGCTTCATCAGCGAGGAAAGCATTAGCCAATTTACCGTCCATGCGATCCTCTGAATATGCAAGTGGAATGTATTCACTATCTGTTAGCAAACATCTTATTTCGCTCCGCAGAATTTTGAATACATCATCTTCAGCCAACACCGGGCTACTTTTGATAATCTTCCTTATTGCCAATTTCAGCTCGCTTGATAGCTTTAAATCTGGAGCAACGGAGAAAAATCTTGAAAAATTCGGCTCTGTAAGAAGCAGCAAAATAAAAATAACCGCTGAATTAAATGTTTTAAAATTCTTACGAGCTATTTCTAAAACAGCAGTTTCGTAATATCTTATATCTTTATTTTCATCGTTCTTCAGCTTAGTGCATAATACAGCTGCAATTAAAAACCATGCATAATCTTCCAAACCCTTGTCCATAGGGCATCTCAAATCAGGATGCACCATTAACTTTAGTATTTTTAACAGCTTGTCATAAGCGTTTTCATCAATATACGCTTCTGGATCTTTGCCATCTACAATATCAATCCATGCTTTTGCCTGTTTCTTCACATACTTCGGAACCAAACGATTGCCTTCTTCAATGCACCATTGAGCATACTTATAAGCTCTGCTATCTTTAATCATTGTCCATTCAGCGCTTTCAATAAAGGATTTTCGTTTTTATCAACTTTCTTCGGTATGCTCCGCAGCGCTGCGGCAATCGTCATAATATTTTCTTTTTCTATATCAAGCAGCATTTTTCGTTTTGATTGGATTTGTTTGTCTAAATTAATTATATTTTTTTGGATTTCAGATTGAATCTTGAAATAATCTTTATATTCCATCTCGTTTGTTTTTTCTTCAAGTTGACGAAGCTGCTGATAAAACTTTTCTCGCTTTTCTTCAAACTCAATACATTCAGCCTGCAAAATACAATATCTATTTATAATTGGCTCATAAATAGCATCATTTTTTTTTATTTTTTGAAGCAATTTTTTTATTCTTAAAAACTCTTTATGTGCAATAGGATTATTTTTTACTTCCGGACGTTCTTTCAATGCAACACCTGTCAAAAGCGCTTCTTCTGCCTGCTGTCTCTGTTTTAATTCGGCTTTAGTCCGGTGTGATTTCTTTTCACTTGATAATACTAAGTATGGTTTAGGCGGTGTTGGCATTGTCTGAACCCCCCTTTCAAAAGTTGATATGGGAATTTTTTATTTTCAGAGGTCCGCCGTGTGGTATCCATCATCATTAAATTTTCATCATTGCTCCCAAGGGGGGATACCGCTGTTCTCTCTGGCAATTCTTAGCAATAACTCCCTTGGTATTTCTCCTCTGTCTGCCTTCCTGTGATAATCCCTCGACAATGTTATTAAGTTATCATCATCCAATCTCTTATCCCAATCTTCTTCAATTGGTATAATGTGATGGACTTCAAGATTATCATAGACATATCGTGGCGGATCCTCGCGTAATGATAATTGACATAAATAATTATCTCTTTGCTTTATTTGCTCAGCCTTTTTTCTCCACTGTCTCGACCATCTAAATTTATTTTTATCAGTTGTAGCTTTTTGTTTTCTTTTTGGTTTCTTGCCACAATCATATTTACTGTCATGTATACGACCGCAATACTTACATGATTTAAGCATTTATAACACCATTTTATTGACATAATAAAGGCACCAGTTTTCCGATGCCCTTTTTCAAATTTTTTTCATAAATTTTAAAATTATGTATTGACAAGCACATATTTATGTGCTATTATATAATCAGATTAAAGGAGAGGAGGTAAAAAGCCGATGGGTAAGAAAAAACAAAAGAAAAAAGAAAAAGAGAACCCAATCAAATACATATCAGAACTGATAGTCGCCATAGCAGCTCTGATAACGGCAATCGCCAAATTGATTGAGGTTCTCAAATAAGCCCAGGGGAGAGAAATCTCCCCTTCCTAAAAATATCTTACCACAATCGGCAAAGAAAGTAAAATGAAAAATTCGTTTATTATTATATTCTTCGTATTTAGCATTATTCTTGCTATTAGTACAGACTGGGAAATATACTCATGCATATTTGTTATATGTGCGTCTATTCTTTTATTATTTGATGCAATATCCGGCTTGAGGAGGTATTTCAATGAAGCTAAGAGAAATAAGATTGAGTAAAGGATTATCTGTTCCTCAACTTGTGCAATTAAGTGGTGTTCCCAGGCGTACTATACAAGATATTGAGAAAAAGAATAACTGCAGCGTAAAAATTGCTATCAAACTCGCTGACGCACTCGGTGTCACTCTTGATGAATTATGCAGGGATTAGGCAGCTTATGGCTGCCTATTCTTTTTTATCAAAATGCGCCTTAGTAATTAAAGGCACCCGGCGCAGCTAACCGGATGCCTAATCTATATAAAAGGAGGTTTATCTTATGTATTTCATTATAATGTCTCTAAATATAATTTAACATATTTTTGTGTGCCATTCTATGCCATCTTGAAATTACTTAAAGCATTACTATGTAGCCTATGAGTTTGTCTCCAACTATAATTAAGTTCAACGCATATTTCTTCCCAGCTTTTAAATTCCAGGTACCGCTTTCTAAGAATATCAGCTTCTATCCCGTCCGGCATATCCGCTATTTTGTCTTCTATTTCCAACTTTCGCTTTATGCATTCTGCCCTCAATCTTACTATCTTTGTGTATACCTCTTCTATTCGGACCATTACATCAGACAAATCCGTCTGATTATGTGCCTTAGGCATGTCCGATATAGAAGGTGTCTTAGCTGATTCTTCCGTTTCCCGTAAAGACTGTAACTGATCTTCTAATGATTTTAGTTTTTTGCAAAGATTTTTATAGCTGTTAAGGTAATCTTTCTTTTTATCGTTGTCTGTCAATTTATCACCCCTCTAAAACGGTCCGGGATTTTCACATTGGTATGCTTCGGTTGCAGTCTTGTCCACAAATCGTAATAAAGTATTGACGTCATATAACCAAATTCGTTGCGGCATAATATATGATTTTCATAAAAGGCCACTATTCTTACTTTCCTCGTTCCATCCTCAAAAGGTATATCGACGGTTATTTCATCGCCGAATTTAACTTTTTGCATAACCTCTCGCCGCATCTCCTCCATGGTTCGCATTGGCAGGTCGTATTGTTTTGGATATACATATGTTACACTTG
>ENA-OWPA01001302-OWPA01001302.1-bioreactor-metagenome-genome-assembly--contig:-NODE-1302-length-17390-cov-3.106914_pt1 | contig 17390 bp, 15 predicted proteins | sample MGYA00238139_ERZ651803 | MGnify/ENA primary metagenome ERZ651803 (study PRJEB26909, sample SAMN07631231) | bioreactor metagenome | isolation source: Switchgrass digestor | place: USA: Dartmouth...
CCACCAGGGCATTGTAAAAATTGTCACTCGTGACAATTTTAGATGGCTTCATGTCTTTTTCCACAAGCTCAACAATTCTGCTGCCCGTCTTTTCCGCTAAAGACAACCTTTCAGCAGTGTTGGCCAGTGCAGTGGAACTGTAAGGCAGAGAAAGCCCTAACGCTTCTACCATGATGTTCATGGTATTTGCTGTTCCTAAGAAGGGGCAAACCCCTGGACCGCTGTAGTAGGCTATATTTCTCTTAATTAGCTCGTCTTCGCTTATTTCACCTTTTACAAATTCGTTCCGCGATAATTTTCTTAATTCAGGCTTGTACATAGTATAAGCCGGCCCTGAACCGATAAAAATTGAAGGTATATTCAGGTTAAATGCACTTTTTAAGAACGCAGGAACTATTTTGTCACAACTTCCGATAAAAACTAAACCATCGAAAATCCCATGGCCTTTAACCATTGCTTCAACCGAGTAGTATATCAACTCCCTGCTGGGAAGTGAGTATTTCATTCCTTCATGGCCCTGGGCAATTCCATCACAAATGCCTATGGTGTTAAATTCAAATGCAATTCCACCAGCTGCGTATATTCCTTTTTTTACCCTTTCAGCCAACTCCCTCTGAGGATAATGGCCTTGGACTAATTCGTTCCAACTATTTACAATTCCTATAACGGGTTTCGATGATAGTTCTTCCACTGGTGTGCCCATGGCACCCAAGTGCATTTTCATTAAAGCTCTAAGATACGCTGGTTTCTGATTTATTGCATTTCCCATAGCAATTCCCCACTTTTATTTTTAATTACACTTCTTTAAATGGCTTTATTTTGACAAAACTTTTAGGGCAGCCTTTCCGTTGCCCAAAGTAGAGCATTCACGCGTCATTACAAAATCAAAACCCTTGAATACCTTCTTCTTAAACTGCATGTACGCATCGCTCACCATTCCGCCGGTCCAGAAAATGTTTGGATTAAGCTTCATCTGGGTCTTGCATATCTCTATTGTCCTTATGATGGGCTCATAGGTGCCTACAAGTAAGGCGATAAATACATCGTCCCTTGTGGTATCAAATGTCAGACCCCTAAAGGCTCCAGTCTTTAGTTCCAAACTATGCCTGTCTCCTGCAAGATATGGCTCAAATATTACATCGGACTTGCAATCTTGCTTTACAATTTCCGGGAAGTATTTGTAAAAGAAATCTTCCTTTGGCATGTCTCTAAAGAATTCTTTTCTGAACCACTCTACCGCAAAGCCTCCTACAGTAATGGCCAAATACAGCCATTTATCCGCTTCCATGGATGTGCGAATGTAGTAATATTCATTAGGCACAGGCTTGTCAGTGGTAATTGTCACTATCTCATTGCTGCCGGATATATTCAATATATCTCCGGGATTAACGGCTCCTACGCCGTACGCCGCACTGCTGGTGTCATTGGAACCCATTAATACAGGTATTCCTTCACGTAGCCCTGTCTCAGCAGCTGCCTCCCTTGTTAGATGCCCAATTATGCTAAGGGATGGCACTATATCCGGCAACTTGTCCATGTCTATCCCTAATCCCTTGCAAAGTTCTTCCGACCAGCTTCCTCCCTTAAACGTCTCATAAATCCCTGTGAAGGAAGCGTTGGTGGGATCCGTGGCCCACTTGCCAACTAATCTCCTGTGGAAATAGGTATTAAAGTGGCCAAATTTATAGGTCTGTTTATATATCTCAGGCAGGTTGTCCTTTATCCACAGTATGCTTGTACATGATATTCCTCCGGGGAATGGCAGGTTGCCGTTTATGTTTAAGAAGGCTTCCTTGCCCACTGCCTTTATCGCAAATTCTGATTGGGGATAGCTTCTCCTGTCTAAGTGTAATATTACGGGGTATAAGGGGTTGCCATCTTTGTCCATGGCAACGAGGGTCGGGGAAAAGTTGCAAGGAGCTATTATATCTATCTTGCTCTTGTATTCCTGCAAATTGTCTAAGCCTTTTAGGAAGGCCGCATAGACGATTTCAGCGTCGATTTGTATGTGTGTCTTGTTTATGACTTCATAGGCGTATTCCACCTTGGTGTCACGCAGTATGTTTAAGTTCTCGTCTAATACCGCCATCTTTAGTGATGATGTGCCAAAATCAATGGAAAGAATATTCAATGAAATATCCCCCTTCAATTAATGCCAAAAGAAGCTTGACTTTAAAGATTTAATGTTTTCTAATTATTAAAGTTGCAAAAATACTTTTAATTTGCTTTGTAGATATACTTAGGTGTTTTACCTTCAAAGAAATCTATTACTGCATTTACTGCTCCAACCGCCAACTTTATTGTGGCTTCCTTGGTCATTGCCGCAGAATGCGGTGAAAGAATCACATTGTCTAACTTGAGCAGCTCATTGTCTGAGTTCACGGGCTCCTTGTGAAATACGTCCAGACCTGCTCCTGCAATTCGCTTTTCTTTTAATACTTTTATGAGCGCTGCCTCGTCTACCACATCTCCCCGGGATGTGTTTATTAGATAGGCCGTGGGCTTCATGGAATTTAAAAGGGCTTCCGTTATCATTCCCTTCGTTTCAGGAGTGTTGGGGCAATGTATGGTGACAAAGTCTGATTCCTTAAATATGTTTTCCAGCGTGGTAAATTCATACTGCTGCTTCAGTTCGTCACTGGCATAGGGGTCATAGGCCAATATTTTCATGCCTAAAGCGTTGCACAGTTTGGCAACCAGTGACCCTATCTTGCCCATGCCCACTACTCCAAGGGTCTTTCCGTTGATCTCTACTGCCAGGTTCTTGTTCCTTATGCTCCAGTTGCCGCCTCTCACCGATGCATCCATTAAGCTGAGCTGCTTTGATAGATGCAGTATCATGGCAACTGCATGTTCTGCTACTGATACGTTGTTTACTCCCGGCTGGTTACAGACTATTATGCCTTTCTCTTCTGCCGCCTCAAGGTCTACGTTGTCTACTCCAGCCCCTGTCCTTGAGATGATCTTGAGCTTGGGGGCATTCTCTATTACTTCTCTGGTTATTTTGGATGTAGTGCGCAGTATGATTGCGTCTACGTCTTTTACCATCTCTATCAGTGTCTCCTGAGTGGTGTCAGGAGCTGTCACTACTTCAAATTTGTCTTCCAAAAGTTTTTTGGCTGATGGATGTATCTCTTGGGATAGTAATACCTTAGTCATGGCACAAACCTTCTCTCACAAAGATGTCTTTTAGTTCTTTGATTTCTTCTTCTGTAAGTGCCCTGAGGGGGTTCCTGGGCTCCGTGCCATTGTAGCCAAGCAGGTTCATCGCTGCTTTGACTCCCGCAACTCCGTGTTTGCCGGATACTTCTTTGGTCAGGTTGCGCAAACGGTCGCTTAGCTGCTTGGCTTCTTCCAGTTTCCCTGCCATAAAGAGTTCCTGTATCTCGCAGCATTCTTCAGGTAAAAAGTCTGCTATTGAAAGGACACCGCCTACGGCTCCCTTGGTGAGACCATCATAGAATTTGCTGATTGAGCCCGCCAATATGTAAAATTCCTGTCCCTCTGGAACGGCACCGGTGTAAATTCCTATGTCTTCTTTTGATGTGTCTTTCATGCCTACGATGTTTGGATGTTGTGATAAAACTGTAATTACGTGGGCAGATACTGTTACTCCTCCGGCGTAACCGGGCACATTGTATAGCATTATGGGAATGGGTGAGGCATCCCCCACTGCAGTGTAGAACCTTATTAATGCGTCATCGTCCATTTTTTTGGCAAAGTAGTGAGGTGTAATTACGCTGGCAAAATCCACGCCTAAGTCAGCAACTTTTTTGGTAAATTCTATTGTGGCATAGGCAGATTCTCTTCCGGTTCCTGCTATGATAACTTTGTCCTTGGCTTTGTGTTTCATAACAACTTCTACTACTTTTAGTGCTTCTTCATCGGTCAAGCTCTTGAATTCTCCATTGCTGCCTAAGGGCATATAGCCTCTAAGTCTTGTCTGGTTCATTTTTTCGATGTTTTCTGCGAGCTTGTCGTAAGCCACTTGCTGGTTTACGAAGGGTGTCGTCAATGGAGGGAAAACCCCTGTCAATTTTTCTTTGATGTTGCCGGTCATAAAATCACCTCCTAAATTTTCCTTTAAACTGATATATAATAATTCATTTTGCAATTATTAACTAAGCAAAACTTGTGCCAATTATGTGTTTTTCTAATTATAGTGTATACAGTAACTTTCTCTTATTTATTGAAACTGCATCAATGTATTTATGCATTGTTTCATTATAAAGCTAATTCTGATTTGCAATTCCCAGTTTTTACCAGGTCAAGTAATTTATCTTTTGTAAAGATTTATATTTATTTGTTTTTTGAAATAATCTTCAATGATAATGAATTGATAAGTTATTTCTTTTCTTAAATTTAATGCCTTATTAGTTGCCTCTATTGTCGAGCTTTTGGAATTTTTGTTTAGTAGATGATTTAAGTGCAAAATAGTTTTAAGATTAGCATAGGATTAAACATCTCTAATATTACTCTACTTCTGCGATTACTGTAACTTGCGCGCTATCAACGTCTTCTAACATTAGAGGAAATGCATATACCCTCTTGATTTTTTTACCGACAATCTCTTCAAAACATGCGTCCTCAATAATGCATGTATAATGGTCATGATACTTTCCAAATAAATACTGATGTGCAAGTGTTCCGTCATCAGGATATGCATAACTTGCTAAAGAAATCCAATCTACAGCTATCGCTTTTAATTTAAAATTGTCCATTACATATTTTGCTGCATCTGCACTAAATGCCGGTCCTCTCTTAGCAAAGCCCTCTGGATCCTCTTTCCTCTTTGAGACAAATCCTGAACGTATCATTAAAAGATCAGCTTCTCTCAATTGGTCGGCATAAGGTTCTAAATCACTCGGTGTTACAAATTCTTCATATGATTTTTTAATCTCCAGTAGAAGCGGTTTTTCATATATAAAAGTATCCAAAGGTAATTTTGTGATTCTTAGCCCCTCATCATTGTAATGTTTTGGAGCATCAAAATGTGTTCCAAAATGGTTGAATAGGGTTATACTATACGTATAAGCAACGTCTCCCTTACTTATTTGAGTTAAAGGAGTGTAATCATAAGTTGGGAAACCTGGCCATCCTGGATCATTTTTACTCAGATTGTGCGATAGCTTAACAAACATTGTTTAACCACCTCTTTAAAATAATTATTCTAATAAAAAAGTGTTACAGAACAATCCTAATACATTCTCTTACTCTTTTTTCTACCACGCCTTAAGCACATATAATAAGTCCATAATATTCTGTTTTCTTTACGTGTAAGTTTACTCACAGTTGTTATCTAAGCATAACTTGTGCCAATTAAGTGTTTTTATTAGCAATAGTAGTGTATAAAGCCCACTCTTATCTATTTTCCGAAACCTGTATCGATGTATTTATGCATTATTTAATTTATAAAACCGATTCATATCTGCAACGAGCATCTTTTCCTTTTCTATTAGTCTATCTTTCGATAACCTTCTTGTTTGTCTGTTAATTTTAATTTGTTCTGCCCTCACCTTTACTGATAATTCTAAAATAGAAAAGGAATGTGTATATTTGTTGTTTATATCGTTTCTTTTTAACTTTAGACAAAAGTGGCAAGTACTGACCACCATACTTGCCAACTTAAATTCAATAATGACCCGTCTATTTGACAACTACTTTTATAAAATATAGCGATTGTTTTGTTTCAGATTCTTAGTTCTAAAATTAGAAGGTCAAATCACTACCACCATGTCAAAAGTTGACCATTTTCATCAAATTCGAACTCAATGGGCCCTTCCACAATTGATAAATTAGGTATCGCTTTTACTTCTTCCAACAGGCTCTCTGAAACATAGATGTATTCCAGGCTCAAGGTATTTTTTATTCTCACAATCCTCGATTTCTCACCGGTAAAGTCGAGATTGTTTGCGGTTTTTATCGCACATCTTATCGCTGCATCGTCGTTGGCCATTACCATCGGCAATTTCACAGTATTCATTATGGCTGCCGTAATCGCATTTATATAGCCTTTTGTAAAGTCTATTTGATCCAGCATCGCCTTTGGTATAACGTCTGCCATGCCAATACCGTTAGCGTTGCCTTCGGTCCTTTCCGTTAGCCGCAATGTCACTATGCGGTTTACGTTTAAGTCTCCTTTTACATACTCTGATGCAAATCTTCCCGTTACATTTGGATCCATGCCGTCTCCGCTCATGTCTTTTCCAATTTCATCCACTATCAGCACATCTAAGTTATCCAAAAGTATTTTTGGCATGTATCCCTTTGCAAGTTCCAAAAGCCTTGGCTCCTCTGAAAATATTGCATCTTGTGGTATAACTTTTACCAAGGCAGTCTCGTCATAGGAATTCTCAACAAGGGCTACTCCAAATACTATGGGTACTCTGGCTATTATTATTCTCGCCATCTCTTTTAGTCTTTCGGCATAATTTTGAAAGCCCATTTTATGGCATACGTCGGCACCCTTTTGCTTGCCAAGGCCTATCACTGCCATTTTTATGAGGCCGCTCTCTATATCCCCACGGAAGGAGGTATGGGGTTTTACCCTGTTTAATAGTATTATGCCATCAGAGTTTAGTGCATCTTTGCTGGTGTAGACCGGAAAACCCTCTGCAGTCTCGCCGATGCACTCTACATCAAGATTTGATATGATAGGTGCTCCTACCCTTTCTTCTGTAATTCCCAATTCTTCAAGGACCCTCTTTTGCCCTTCCGGAGTTGCTCCGCCGTGACTTCCCATGGCCGGTATGATAAATGGGTCTCCGCCGTATTTTTTGACAACTTCAACTACTTTGATTGCAAAAAGGTCTATGTTTCTAATGCCCCTGCTGCCGCAGGCTATGCATATTCTCTTGCCCTTTAGGGTTTTTAGAAGTTCCTCATTGTTTTCTAACTCGCTTTCCAAAGCTGCAACCGGGTCTTCAAGTTTCGGAGCCTCAAAATGTTGCCGGACCTTGTACATTCTAGGAATTTTGACATCTCCTATAAATCTTTCGACCTCATTAAAGTCTAGTTTCATTTCTAAATATCCCATTGCGGTCACCTCCACCCAAATTACACAATATTTCCATACAGCAATAACATTTGTACTAATGTATCTGACATTTGGAGGAATTAATAAAATGCTCTTTTTATCTTCCCATTATAAAATTCAACGGCACCAAAACTAAAGACGGGAAGAATGTGCAAAGCAGCATCACCACAATTTCAACGATTATAAACGGCACAATAGCCTTGCTTAATGTTACAAAATCAATCTTGCCAACACCGCAGCCCACATATAAGACTGTTCCAACTGGTGGAGTAATAAGGCCTATGCATAGATTTAAGCACATAATTAAAGCAAAGAAATATGGATCTATGCCAGCCTTTTGTATAACCGGGAACAATACCGGTGAAAAAATTAGAATGTTTGGAGTCAAATCCATGATCATTCCCATTATAAATAACAGAAGGTTTATCTTTAATAACAAGAGCATTGGAGTATCGATAAGCGGTTCCAAGACACTTGCCATTTTAGCAGGAATTTGTGCGCTTGTAATATAAAAGCCCACCGCATTAGCTGCCCCTACAATTAACATAACTGTCGAAGTGCTCTTAGCAGCTGCTGCAAAGATATCGCCAAACTTGGAAAGGTCTAATTCTTTATAGATAAATTTGCACACAATCAAAGCATAAACAACCGCCAATGCCCCGGCTTCCGTAGGTGTAACAATACCTAATCTTATTCCTCCAACTATAATTATGGGTAACACGATTGCTGGAAGTGACTCTTTTAAAATGGCGATAGCTTCATCTTTTGAATATATAACTCTGTCCTCATATCCATGCTTTCTTACAATAAAATACCAGATAATCATTAGAAACAATCCAAGAATAAGCCCCGGCACTATGCCAGACATAAAAAGTTTTGTTACAGATAAGCTTGTGGCTGTTCCCATAACAATCATCGGTATGCTAGGAGGTATAATCGGAGCAATTATTGCGCCGGCGCAGATAAAAGCAGTAGCTGTATCTATTTTATATCCATTATCTCTCATCAACGGTATTAAAACAGAACCCAGTGCAGCTGCATCTGCCACAGCACTACCAGATAGCCCTGCAAATATTATACTGGCCAATATGGCGGCGTATCCTAGGCCACCTCGGACTCTTCCCACAACCAAATTAGCAAACTTTACAATTCGTGCAGACAATCCGCCTTGAGACATAATTTCTCCAGCTAGCATAAAGAAGGGAATAGCCATTAATGGGAAGCTGTTAATTCCGGCCACTATTGCCTGTGCAATGGAGAGGAAATTCGACCCACCTGTAACAAACATGAGCGCAAAGGCACAAATCACTAATACTATGGCAATCGGAATACCCAAGAGCATAAATCCAAATAAGCAAATAAGGAAGACTGCTAGTTCCATAGGTCTAATCCTCCTCCTTCATATGTTTGAGAGTTGTAAACGTGTCTCTTAAAATAACAATTAGTGAGCCAGCTATCATAATTACAAATCCACTAACTACTATACCGAAATTAATTCCTGTTGCTACGGAGGTGTAAGCTGAGGCCGAAATTGTGTATTGTATTCCTCCAATTAAAAGCAAAATACATATTAATATGGTAATTATTTGAGCAATGCTATACACAATTGATTTGGCTCTACCCCTTAATCTGTCAATAAGTATGGTAACCGAAACATGGGCTTTATCATTAAAAGCTCCAATCACTCCCAAAAATACTGTCCACATGAAAAAAAACCGTGCATACTCTTCTGATTCAGGAATTGTTGACCTAAACACATAGCGCATTACAGCATTTATGAATACCAATGCTACCATTAAGAACAAAAACACAGTGACCGAGAAATTAAAGAGTTTTTTTGCATACCCAGGTTTTTTATTACTTTTCTCCATATATATCCTCCTTGGCTCATATGTGGTATCCCATCATTTAATAAGAGCGAGATTGCAACAATAAAGTCAGCGCTATTATGTAATGATGGGAAAGCTTTGATATGGAGTATAAAGTTGCTATGCCAACAACTTTATACTCCGTCTTGTCACATTACTTTATAGCTCGAACTTTTTCTGCCCAATCTTTGCTTCCTGGGTAAGTTTCATAGAAAAATTCCAGTGCAGGTTGTGCTGCTTCTACCATTTGTTTCTTCAGAGCCTCACTTGGCACTGTAACCTCTACGCCATGTTCTTCCATGGTCGCCTTGGCCTTTGTCTCCTGTTCAATTAAAATATCAAATATATAATTTATTGCCTCTTGAGCCGAATCAACTATTATTTGTTGATAATTTTCGGGAAGGCTCTGGAAAAATTTTTCATTTATATACCAACCATGAGTAGTAAAGATATGATTAGACTCGAATATGTAATCTTGAACTTCATAGAATTTGCTTGTCTCTATAGTAGCATAAGGATTTTCTTGTCCGGTGACAACATTCTGTTCTAATGCGCTAAACAACTCGGTTAAGGGCAGCGCTACAGGACTTGCCCCCAAGGCCTCAAATAGTTTTATATAAAATGGAATGTTGGGTGTCCTTATGCGAAAACCTTTAAAGTCTTCCATGGAACTTATCTTTTTGTTAGAAGAAATAACTCTAAAGCCTCTTGGTGCAAAACCAACACATCTCACGCCATGCTTTTCAATCATTCCTTCAGCTAAAATATCTGTCAACTCAGGATCGGTCAATACTTTCTTTGCATGATCCCAATCATTAAAGATGAATGGCATTTCCGGTGCGGCAACAAGTGGTTGAAGCTGGGCCATCACACTGCCCGGGGAAGCCATTTGTATTACCCCTTGCCTCAAAGAGTCTAAGTATGTTTCTGCTGCTCCCAATTGAGCATTGGGATATAGTTCTACAATAATGTTGCCTTCACTTTTGCTTTCAACGAGCTCTTTAAATTTCTTTAATCCCAAAGTTTCCGGATCGTCTTCGGCAAGAATATTGGCAACCTTCATTGTAAACTTTGTATTATTATTATCTGTATTGGCGCTATTAGATTGGCTGCTTCCTCCGCAACCCGTTAAAATCAAAGTAGCTACCATCATTATGGCTATCAAGGAAAAGATTTTCTTTTTCAAACAAAACCCTCCACTTCTAATTGATTCTTTGGTTCATGCGTACCATCAATTAGAGCTCAACCATTTCGCCTAACTAAAAATGCACAGTCATACAATTATGGCTACCCTCTATATCTCACCCTCCCTTCATTTTTAATTATTTCATATATAACTTTGTGGGAGTTTGAGCATTGCCGCGATTTGAGTTTTGTATCTTGCTCCATTTATTTTGCATATTTTGCCATTTTCATAATGCGGCTCATATGTGCCTGAGAGCATACCTAAAATTTATAACCAGGTGCACCCAAGTTCCTTGATTCATGCTATTTTTATGGACTTTGGGACTAATTGATGACCCTGTCAGGCAAACAGCGGATTAACTGGAGGGAACTTATTATCAATTTCTCTATTGGAATTGTCACCTTCTTTCATAAATATTTGATACAACTACTGCATTCTTGCAATTATTTCTAAAGAACATATAAGCAAGACATATGCCAATAAAAAACCCTTTGTTGTAAAATTACACCTTAAGCCATTTTCGTGTATTTTCTGATTTCTGAATTGTTGCATTTATGCATCGCTTTTAATTAATACCAATTCAAATTTGCAATATTCATTTTTTTACTATTCGCTATTCATATGTTTTTTGTGAAAATTATTATTTTCAGTATATTGGTTTCCCGTTGTTTACTTCTTTAGATCTTGCTTGCAAATTAAATAGACGCGTTAATGACAAAATAGAAATAAAAAAAACCTGGACTCTGACATTTAAAGTCCAGGTAATATTGTTTTTTCTATAATAACTTGTCAGGAGACTATTAGGATATTGCGATGCCTAATTATTAATTGTAATTCAAAAAAGCTCATGATAAACTTGGGCAACATCACTTGATGTCCTCGTGGAACCGACTTTGAAATATTCGGGGTGTTTCTCCTTTAAGTAAGACATGTCAAAAATAACTCTGGTGAGGTGGTCTTCCATTAAGTTTTCTGCCTTTGCCTTGTCCCTATCCTTTAACGCATGAAATATTTCCTTGTGTTCATTGACGGACACTTCCATGTTCATTTCAGCTAAATTTAATATCCTCACCCGGTCAAATTGAGCCATGGCATTCTTTACAATTCCGTAAATCATTTTTTTGTTACAGGCCCTAAACATATATTCATGAAAGCTATCATCCAAAGCGAGTAGGGTTCGATAATCTTTTGAAGCAATACAGGTCTCTTGCTGCCGAATATTTTCTTGAAGGTAGGCAAGATCACTGTCTGTAAGGACATCACAGCACAATTTTGCAATGGATTTTTCCACCGCACAGCGCATAAAGCGAGTTTCCTCAACTACATTCATATCTATGGGCGAAATACATGTCCCCTTTTGGGGATATATTTCCACAAGAGACGCTCGGGACAGTTCAATAAATGCCTCCCTTACCGGTGTACGGCTCACTCCCAGGACCTCGGCAATTTCATTTTCACTCACTAACTGCCCCGGTTTTAAATATAAATTTATTATGTTGTGTTTCAAAACTCTCACGACGTATTCTCTATTATATTCTCTCTTATATCGTTTCAGCTTTTCTAGCATTTCCCCGATCTCTCTTCCTTTAAATATTGCTTCAATAACCAAAATAATTACCTGTATATTATAACATATCTTTATAAAGCCTAGTTTATAAGTATGGCAGATAGCCCAAACGAGGATAACAAACGTCTTGGGCTGCTAGTCTAAAATTTTTAAGTAACACACCAAATACATCTTTATGCGCCAATAATTCCTTGTACCTGCTGGAAATCCTCAACATTCTTTGCACAATACTGCTTCCAAAAGTCAGTATCTTTTTTATATATGTTCCTTTGCACCGGTCATTTCTCAATGTTAATTCATAGCAATTCTATTTTACCATATTACTTCTTGCTCATCTTATCAATTGCTTCCCAAAGCCCCAGAATATATTGGGCGCCTAAAGCTCTGTCGTAAAGCCCGTAACCGGCGCGGCCCGTCTCTCCCCAAATCATCCTTCCATGATCCGGTCTGATATATCCCGTAAAGCCGGTATCGTAGAAAGCCTTCACTATTTCAAACATGTCAAAGGATCCACACTCGGAAAGGTGAGCACTTTCATAAAAGTCCTTTTCAGACTCAAATTTAAGGTTTCTAACATGGGCAAAGTGCACCCTGCCTTCTCCGGAAAATTCACGTATGATGGCGGGTATATCGTTATTCCTGTTTGCCCCAAGGGAGCCTGTGCAGAGAGTTATGCCGTTATATGGGCTCTTGTTTAAGTCAAGGAACTTGCGTATGTTGTCCCTGCTGGTTATCACCCTCGGCAGGTTGAAAATTGGCCATGGGGGATCATCAGGGTGAATCGCAAGCTTTATATCGTACTTTTCGGCATAGGGGATGACGCTGTCAAGGAAATATTTTATGTTCTTCCAATACTGCTCTTCTGTCATATCCTTATATTTTTCAATTGTAATTGACATCTCTTTTAACCTTTCCGGCTCCCAACCGGGCAGTTCAAAACCACCAGACTGCTTATCCACTTCATTTACGAGATTCTGCGGATCGATATTTAAAATATGTTCATGCTTATAGGCCATGGTGTTGGAGCCATCCGGCAAGAGTTTTGCCAGCTCACTTCTTGCCCAGTCAAGGACCGGCATAAAGTTGTAGCAAATAACTTTTATGCCTATTTGGGACAGGTTTTTCATCGTCTCAATATAGTTTTCTATATACCTGTCCCTGGAGCTTTCTCCAAGCTTTATGTCTTCATGGATGTTGACGCTTTCGATTAATTCAAGTTCAAGGTCGTGTTTTGTAACCTCTTCTTTTAATGCCTTAACCCTCTCCAATGGCCAAACCTCTCCTACAGGTATATCCATGAGAGTTGCAACGACTCCGGATACGCCTGGAATCTGCTTTATATATTCTAAAGGAATATTGTCGTATCCTTTTCCGAACCATCTAAATACCATCTTCATTTTACATCAACTCCTACTTCGCTTTTCCATTATTTAACTAGGTTGTAATTGTGGGTACAACCCACTAGTTAAGTGGGTTGTACCAATGGATGATTTGCTTCTCTTATTTCAGTGCCATAATTCTTTCGTACAGATCTCTTTGCTCATCATTCAAGAAATTCTTTACAGCAGGCACCATAACATCCATAAATTCCTGTTTGTTCACATCTGTAATGATTTCCATGCCTTTATCCACTAACTGCTGCTTGCAATATTCCGTGTCAGTTTTGAACAATTCATCGCCGATTGCCTGCGCCTCCTGAGCTGCCTCCAGTACTGCTTGTCTCATATCCTCAGGCAGTGACTCAAGCTGTTTGTTCCCTACTACAACGTATATCCAGCCGAGAACGTGTTCTGTTTCATTGACATATTTCTGCACTTCGTACAAACCACCGCTTAAAATCAAGTCATAGGGATTTTCCTGACCGTCAATTACACCTTGCTGCAGAGCAGTAAATACTTCGCTAAATGCCATAGCTTGCGGATGAGCCCCTGCTGCCTTCCATGCTTCCAAGAACACAGGAACGTTTGGAACTCTCATCTTGAAACCTTTCAGGTCGCTTAATGATCTAACTGGTTTGTTGGATGTAAGGTTTCTCGGGGATCTTAAATGGTAATAAATCGGTGTTACTCCTACCTTTTCTTTGACTTGCTCCTCAATTTCTTTTCCTAGGTCACCTTCTATTACTTTTACCATGTGGTCCATGTCTCTAAAGGCATAGGGAGTAGCAATTAACGCAGCCTTTGGCGCCCAGTTCTGCATGGATTCGCCTGTTATTGTCATATCGGCTGACCCGTCTCTTATCATATTGAGTACGTCCATTTCACTGCCTAACTGCTCATTTGGATATAGCTTAATTTCTAAACGACCGTTAGTTTTTTCATAGACACGCTTTGCAAATTCCTCCGCAGTTTTGTGCCATATATGCTGCTCATTTGCCAGATAACCGAATTTCCAAACTATCTTTTCTTGCTGTGGCTGTTGAGCCCCACCTTCAGTTTTGTTCTCAGATGGAGTGCCCTGCTGCGATGATTTGCCACATGCTGACAGCGACAACATCAAAATCAACACAAGTAACAGAGATATAACTCTATATTTCTTAAACATTTTTAAACCCCCTGATTAGTTTTTTTCAAAGATTTAAGAATGTAGTTAAAAGTTTAACCTTTGGTTAAACCATCCCCCCCTTCCAAAAAAGGTATGGTCAAGACTCTTCCCTTAACTTATCCCCCCTTCGAAGCTTTATTATTCCCACTAAAACTCCAGTAACATTTTTGATACGTTTTGGCTTTTATCTTCTATTATTTTTATTGCTTCTTTTATTTGCGTAAAATGCATCTTGTGAGAAACAAGAGCAGTAGGGTTTAGCTTTCTCCGGTTAAACAGCTCAATTACCTCAGGAAATTTATTGCTTTGAAGCCTAGAACCACAGATTGTAAGTTCCCCTTTAGTTATGGCAAATTGCGGTATTTGTGAAGGGGTGTTATCAAATCCCATGACTACAACTCTTCCTGCCAGCGATGTGACATTTACAGAAATTTCAAAAGTTTTTGGTGTGCACACAGCATCTATAGTCACATTTGCTCCCATGCCACCTGTTATCCTTTTTATTTCTGATATTACGTTTTGCATCAAAACATTGATAGTATAATCTGCTCCAAGGTGCTTGGCTTGGTCAAGTTTTGACTCCACTATATCCGAAACGATGCAGATACCGCCTTTATACTTCGCATATTGCAGTATTGCCAAGCCTATAGGACCTGCTCCCTGGATAAATACATAGTCTCCCTTTCTTACATCACCCCTCCAGGTAGCCTGGCAGGCTATGGTAAAGGGCTCTATAAGTACCGCTTCCTCCCAGCTCAAATGGTCCCCAAATTTATGGGCATTCTTTCCTTTTACCGTCACATATTCTTGGAAGCCACCGTCTCTATGGACGCCTAAAACTTGTAGGTTTTCGCATACATTTGGTCTGCCATTTTTGCAGGAATAGCACTTGCCACAGTAATATATAGGTTCCACCACAACCCTATCTCCAGTTTTAAGGTGTGCTACGTCCCTGCCGGTTTCCACAACCTCTCCCACAAACTCATGTCCAATGACCCGGGGATAGGTAGCTACAGGCGACGTTCCGTGATATATGTGCATATCGGAACCGCATATACCCGCATATTTTACCTTAATCAAAACTTCATCTTGACTTTCTATTTGCGGGATTTCTCTATCAATAATTTCAATATGGCCTGGTTCCAGCACTTGTATTGCTTTCATGATAAGTCCTCCAGCTTAGCGACCTAAAAGTAAATTGGGGAGGTATACAGTTAATGCTGGAATGTAACTAACCAATAGCAGCACTATGAGATTGCCAACCAAAAATGGGAATATGGCCTTGGTGATTCTTACAAGAGATATGTTTGCAATATTTGCCGCCACAAACAGGCAAACTCCTACCGGCGGGGTTATTACGCCTATTACAATAGTTAGCACCATCATGACTCCTGCCTGAATTGGATCCATTCCTATGGATTGAAGCACGGGGTACAAGACTGGGAACAGTATTATTATTGCCGAAATTGTCTCCATGAACATTCCCGCAAAGATTAACACCGCATTAACTAGCAAAATTACAATGATTGGGTTGGAGCTGATTGAAAGTATTGCTTTTGCAATCATCTGGGGAATCTGTTCGCTGGCAAGTATCCAGGCAAAGGTATTGGCAAAGCCCACCAATACCATTATTGCAGCTACACTTCTCAGGGATTCCACAACTATTCTGGGTATGTCTTTAAATTTGATTTCCTTGTAAATAAACATGCCGACACAAAATCCGTAAAGGACAGATACAATGGAAGCTTCTGTAGGCGTGAACACACCGCCCAAAATTCCAAAGAGGATAAAAGCAGTCAGCAAAATGGCCCAAACAGCTTCCTTAAAAGTTGCCCAAATCTCCTTTATTGGCTTAAGTTCTCCCTTGGGATAGCCTCTTTTTACTGCCATATAGTAACATAAGACTATTTGAATTATTCCTATAATGATTCCGGGAATCATCCCACCAACAAATAGTTTGGTAACAGACAAGCCCAATATGGTTCCTGTAACGATCATAGGTACACTGGGGGGAATGATGGGGCCCATGGTAGATGAGGCCGCAGTGATTGCTGCGGCAAAGTCAGGATCGTAGCCCTGGCGCACCATAGCAGGGATGATAATCGGCCCTTCACTGGCAGTATCCGCAAGCGCAGTTCCCGAAATTCCTGCAAATATCATGGATACCACCACGTTTACAATGGCCAGACCACCGCGCACAAATCCAACAATACCATCTGCAAATTTAACAAGCCTTTCTGACATGCCACCTTGATTCATCAGGTTGCCTGCCAACACGAACCCGGGAATGGCTACCAGGACAAAAGAGTCTATACCTGAATACATTTTCTGTGCAATAACTGTCAAAGATATGTCATTTAAGAGAATATATATCAATGAAGAAAGTCCCAGGGAAAATGCTATCGGAACACCTAAGAGTATAAGTGTTACGAAGGAAAAGAATAGAATTGCTGCCATCATTCGGAAACACCTCTTTTATCAGAACTAATAAGCAGACCTTTCAAATTGCCCACAGCGTAATACAAGACAAAAGTTGCTAAAAACAATACGCTGGAAAAGCCTATATAGGCTGGTATTCGCATCGCAGGGGAAGTCTGGCCTATACCGAGCCTTGCAAACTTGATCGCTTGGAAAAATACTGTTGTAAATAATACAATCGTCAATATATCTATTACTATGTCGAATATGTGCCGCACCTTTTTTGGCAAAACGTTCAATATTAAATCCACGTTAACATATTCCCTTCTTTTCATTGCAAGCGGAGCAGCAAAGGCTACCGAATAAATAAACAAGAATCTTGTCAATTCCTCAGTCCAAATAAAACTTATCCCCAAGGGAAGAAGTCTTGTGAAAATTTGAATCAAAACGGTAATCACTAATGCACTAAAATTAAGAAACACAAGGGTTGATAGAATTTTTTCTATATAGTCCTTTTTATCCATAGTCCCCTCCAAGTTTCGTCAAATCTTGACATTTTTATATAATCTGAAACTTTTAATCCCATCCCCCCTTTTCTAATAGGCAATGCCAATATTTGGCCAACAACATGTTTTATCAGCCCAAAGGGTCCTGTGATATGATTACTGTTATGTTGGAGAAGCTCTTTATCTATCTAAATAATATTGTACAAATGGAGTATATATTATGAAAATTTTTCTCGCATTTTATTTAATTGCGTATAACCCGAAA
>ENA-OWPA01001303-OWPA01001303.1-bioreactor-metagenome-genome-assembly--contig:-NODE-1303-length-17379-cov-1025.667842_pt1 | contig 17379 bp, 13 predicted proteins | sample MGYA00238139_ERZ651803 | MGnify/ENA primary metagenome ERZ651803 (study PRJEB26909, sample SAMN07631231) | bioreactor metagenome | isolation source: Switchgrass digestor | place: USA: Dartmouth...
AAAATATCTTGAGTGGGTCGTACTGATGTCCGCCATTTTCGTAATCGCCCTGGGCATCGGTGTTGCGGCCGGCAGAGCGGTAACTGCCGACACTCCGGGCACCGAAGATCAGTTTAAAATTTCGGAAGACGGCGACATACCGGGTATGCCTGGCGTTGAGAGCCGGACCGGTACTCCGGTCACCGGAAACGATCCCGGGATCGCCGGAAAAGAAAACATGGAACTGGTTGCCGTTGCTGATCTTGACAGGGATGGCGATGAAGATGAGATCTACATAGACAAATCCCGTATGGAAGACATTAACGATGTAACGCTGCGCATCATCGACAGCAAAGGAAGTGAGATATGGAGCGAGTCGGCTAATACCGCGCATGCCGGTTGGAATTCCCTGTTCCTTTGCGAACATGAAGGCGGGTTCTATTTATTGCGGTACAATCCAACGATGTACCAGGGATGTGCCAGCTATGCATATACCCTTTTCACCCTGGAAGACGGCAGGCAGAAAGTTTACAGGACCAATTCCCTTGAATTCGACATAAATGGGACATGCGAACTCGATGTGCCTAAGATGATCGCTTTTGCGGATGATGTAAATGCTTACCTCGGCAAAAGCACACTTCTCATGAGTACCGAAGGCGGTTCGCTCTGCCTGGGGCCATCCCCGGCCGAACCTTTTCTTGAACGGTATTCATGGCTCGATGCTTTTCCATATGTTTATGAGGCCGATGACGATCTCGGGACGCGCCTGGCGAAGTACAGCGAATATGCGGTTTCAAACCGGGATAATACCGGAGATCGGACGTAAATTCAGAAAATAATGATTTAAACCGCCGGAAAATGTGGTAAAATTTATAAGAAGAAACGCAGAATAATGCAAATTACCGCAAGAATCTGAATGAATTATCATTTTTTCAGGGAAGCGCATGTTCATAAATACTGTCTGGCGGGTGTAAGGATGCAGTTCAGTATCAGACTGAATTCAAAAGATATCAGCATCAGAAGCCGTTTGATTCTGGTGCTCTCATATGCGATGGCTGCAGTAATAGCTTTTGTTGTTTATACTGCAGGCGGGACCAGTAAGGTATATACGAACCTTATGTATATACCGATCACTATCGTTTCGTCCACCAACGGAAAAAAACACGGCATTATCCACGCAATAGCCGGCGGCTTGCTGCTCGGGCCTTTCATGCCGATGGATGCGGAGCACAATATAATGCAGCCTCCCGTCAACTGGATCATAAGAATAGTCATATATGTGATAATCGCATATGTGATCGGCTTTTTTGCCGATCATTACAGGCAGGAACTCATAAATGTCAGGAAAAGGGACAACGAAATATTCGAGGCGCATATGGCCACGATATATTCGCTGGTCAAACTGGCGGAATCGCGGGATTACAATACCGGAGAACACGTACTGAGAGTTGCGGAACTCTGCAGGCTGCTGGCAGGCAAACTGCGCAGCAGGGAAAAATACAGCGGATATATCAATGACAGCTATATCGAATATATCTTCAAGGCGGCTCCGCTGCACGATATCGGAAAGGTCGGGATACCTGACAGCATACTGCTCAAACCCGGCAAACTGACGCCGGAAGAATTTGAAATAATGAAAACACACACGATCATCGGCGAAGAAACCCTGCTGGAAGTAAAGCAGAGATATTCAGGGTACAAGTTCCTGGAAATGGCGGTAAACATTGCAAGGCACCACCATGAGAAGTGGGACGGCACCGGGTATCCGGACGGACTGTCTGGCGATGAGATCCCGCTGTCGGCAAGGATAATGGCTGTAGCGGACACATACGATGCACTGCGGTCAAAAAGAGTCTACAAAGACGCCCTCTCCCACGCTGAGAGCCTCGAAGTGATCAGGCAGGGCGCCGGGACCCATTACGACCCGGAGATAGTAGATATATTTATTGAATACGAAAATGAGATAAATGACATTTATAACAAGGCAGGTACGAGCGATCCGGAGACGGTTACATTGGAACTCCAGGAGTGAATCCGGGTAATTCATATCCTGCCCGGGAATTTCGCGATGTAGTTTTCGATTTCCTTCTGTATGGCCTTAACGGCTTTTTCGCGACCTTCCACTTCAGTGACTTCTGTTTCAGCCTTCTCCAGTTCCTTGTAAACGCTGAAGAAGTGTGTCATCTCGAGGAAGATATGTTTAGGCAGTTCTGAGACATCCGTGTAGCAGTTGTATCCCGGGTCTTTGAAAGGGATGGCGATGATCTTGCTGTCTTTCCTGCCGTTGTCGATCATGGAGAACATCCCGATGGGATAGCACCGGACAAGCGTCATGGGAACGATCGGCTCGGAACACAGGATCAGTACGTCCAGCGGATCATTGTCGTCTCCGTATGTGCGGGGGATAAAGCCGTAGTTTGCCGGATAGTGCGTGGAGGTCGACAGTATGCGGTCAAGCACCAGCATCCCTGTATCCTTGTCAAGTTCATATTTGGTTTTTGAGCCTTTCTGGATCTCCACTACGGCATAGAAGTCTTCGGCGCTGATACGCTCCGGCGATATATCGTGCCAGATGTTCAATGTTGTCCCTCCTGTTCAGTGCGGTTTTAATCCGCTGTTTTGCATGGTAATGAATTCTTATGTGCTTAACAGCTTTACCGTATTAGAATAACTTATTTGTCATATCGGCGCAACTTATTCAGCGCCGCAAACCGGAACGGCTTTAAAATAAAGCGATGGTTCCGGCTTGAAAGGAAGCGCTTTATTTATTACAATAATATAGTAATTGAAAACTTATGGAATTTTATACAAAAAATTCTTGGACGTGACGGCGATACGAAGCCGACTCTCCAGGCAAGCCGGAGGAGATGTCGAGGTGAGGAGGAACTTTATGCGGGAGACCTTAATACATTTTGATAAAAGCTATAAAACAAAGAAAATTGGTAAACTGATAATGGCATTCATCAGTATTCTGCTCATCGCAGGTATAGCGGCAGGTTGCGGTTCCGCCGAATACAGGGGTGGCGGAAAAACAGGCGTTCCTGCCGATGGTATGACAGATACGGTTGTAAGGCAGGATGACGGAGGCACTGGTACGCCGGAACAGCCTGGCGGAAACGGGGACGCATCTCATAAAGGCCCGGGCGATACGGGAGCTGACGAGATACCCCCGCTTACGGATGAAGAGATCGCAGGAACTTACCAAAAAGCTGTCGAAGCTTTCGGCTGGTTCGAATTCGGTACCATGCCTGCGGATTACGAAGACGTAAAAGAAGAAGACGGGTACCAGTACTACAGGGTGACCCATGATACGATCAAAACTTACGATGGTCTCAGATCTTACCTGCAGACCATCTTCGACGACAGTATCGTCGACCGCCTACTGGCCGGCGATAGCTCAGGCATCCGGCTTTATCGTGATTTTGACGGCGCATTGTATACTATCCCCGCGGGCAGGGGCAGCGACATTACGAAAGGGGAGGAAACATACGAGATAATCCGTGAAGGAGATAAAAAAGTCATATACCGGGTCACGGTGGAAGTCTATGACGACCCGTTCGATGGAACGGTGGCAGGCACAGAGCAGTATGATTTTCCGCTCGAGTATATCGGCGGCAGGTGGGTGTTCACTTCTTTCCAGTTGGTGAGATAACATGACCAGGCAATAATGAGGTACATTTTCAGCAGCAAATTTTCATTTGGTAAATGAATCATAAAAAATCCTGATTTAGATATTGACATCGGGATTTTTTTATTTATAATATAGTTAAGAATAATTCTTATTCCTGAGGTGCTCAATTGACAAAACAAAGAAGAACCATATTAAATGTTATAAAAAAGTCCAATGAGCATATGACGGCTGAGGAAATTTACATGAAGGCAAAAAAGGAGATGCCTTCCATTGCCATAGGCACCGTTTACAGGAACCTTGGTCTTATGACGGATGCCGGAGAGATAAGGCGCATCCCTATTCCCAATTCACCGGACAGGTACGACAAGTCGACAATACCACATGAGCATCTCGTCTGCCAGAAGTGCGGGACGGTGCATGACATGTTCATCGAAGGCCTGAGAGAGTTTCTGCAGAGGCAGACAGGCATCGAGATCACCGGGTATGACCTGAATCTGAAATTTATTTGTGAAAATTGCAAATAAAAAATCATATGGAAAAGGAGAGTTAGTTATGGATCTGAAAGGAACAAAAACAGAAAAGAATCTTTGGGAAGCATTTGCCGGCGAGTCGCAGGCAAGGAACAAGTACACCTATTTCGCTTCGGTAGCGAGAAAAGAGGGATATGAGCAGATCGCTGCAATTTTCGAAGAGACTGCCAATAATGAGAAAGAGCATGCAAAACTCTGGTTCAAGGCTCTCGGCGAGCTCGGAGGCACGGCTGAGAACCTGCTCAGTGCCGCCAATGGCGAAAATTATGAATGGACCGATATGTATGAACGTTTTGCAAAGGATGCCGAGGAAGAAGGCTTTACCGTACTTGCAAAGCAGTTCAGGATGGTAGCGGCGATCGAGAAAGCTCATGAGGAAAGATACCGCAAGCTTCTCAGCAATGTGGAGATGCAGCAGGTATTCGAAAAATCCGAGATGACCATTTGGGAATGCCGCAACTGCGGTCACCTTGTAATGGGAAAGAAAGCTCCCGAGGTTTGCCCTGTGTGCGGACATCCGAAGAGCTTCTTCGAGGTCAGGAAGCAGAACTACTGAAAACGGCAAGGGATCGTCCCGCCGGAACACCGTCTCATATCAATTGAGACGGTGTTTTTGATTAATTGCATAAAATTTTCTCGCTTAGTGGGGTGTTTGTGTTAACATATGCAGAATTTACAAACATTGCACAGGATACTACATGGAACTGGAATGCTTATTGTGTTATGATATTTATCAACAAAGTCGGACTCCTGTTATGTAAACAATGGCGATTTGGTTATGACGCAGAAGCAGGCAGGATAGACACTGCGTAAAGATCAAAATATTCAATATATCGAAGGAAGAGATTTACTTGGACATTTCAAAACATCATGACATGGATATGTGCAACGGACCGCTGTTCGGCAAGATCCTGATATTCGCGCTGCCTATCATGGCAATGAACATCCTGCAGTTGCTGTTCAACGCAGCCGATATGATAATCGTAGGGCAGTTTTCAGGGAAAGAGGCGCTCGCGGCGGTAGGTGCCACAGGCGCGCTAATCAATTTGCTGGTCAATACGTTCATGGGACTGTCAGTGGGTACGAGCGTCATCGTGGCACAGGATTACGGGGCCGGCCATCCGGAAGAAGTAAGCCGGTCAGTCCATACTTCGATCGCTGTCAGCATCATAAGCGGTGTGATCGTGATGGCAGCAGGGCTTGTCCTGTGCAAGCCTATGCTGGCCTGGATGGGTACTCCTGAAGACATCATTGACTTGTCGGTGCTGTACATGCGCATATACTTCCTGGGAGTACCCGCCAACATGGTGTACAACTTTGCGGCAGCCATACTGCGATCAGTAGGTGACAGCCGCCATCCTACGTATTACCTTTTCATCTCCGGTGTGGCCAATGTATTTTTGAACATGTTTTTTGTCATTGCAGTCGGCATGAGTGTCGACGGGGTGGCATGGGCAACGATCATCACGCAGTACCTCTCGGCGTTTCTCACCCTGGCGTGCCTTTACAGGAGCAGCCTGTCGATTCGTTTCATACCACGGAGGCTGCGCATCGACGGGCAAAAACTCAAAATATTACTGAGGGTGGGCATACCTGCCGGGCTGCAGAGTGCGCTTTTTTCCATATCAAATACACTGATACAGTCGGCTGTCAATTCTTTCGGATCCACCATGGTCGCGGCCAATTCCGCTGCCAGCAATGTGGAGGGCCTTGCGGGCACTACTATGAATGCATATTACAACGCGGCGGTTACATTTACGGGACAGAATATGGGCGCGAAAAAGTACGACCGCATCGACACCATTGCAAAGATATGCGCTGCACTGGTCTTTGCCACATGGTTGGTGCTGGGCGGGGCGATACTGCTTTTCGGAAGGCCGCTGCTCAGCTTGTACACGACTGAACCGGAGGTCATTGAGCTTGGCATGGAAAGAATGTACATCATGATGGCTGCATATTTCACATGTGGCATCATGAACGTTTTCCCCGGCCTGACCCGCGGAATGGGCTATTCTATACTGCCGATGCTCTGTACGCTGATCGGCGCGTGCCTTATGAGGATCGTCTGGCTGGCCACTTTCTTCACATGGTATCGCTCGATATTCATGCTTTTCATTTGCTATCCTATCACCTGGGCATTGGCAGGATTCGGCCAGGTAGCGAGCTTCTTCTATGCCCGCCACAGGATACGGAAGCGTGCGGCGACGGAAAACGGGGCTGCATCGGCAGGATGACTGAAAACGTTGGGATCCCGGGCTGAAATATCGTAAACTTCATGATTGACAAATCGGATATTTCGGATAAAATTGTACCAAACATGATAACTTAAGGTTGCAGAGATAACGTTCTGCTATATTTGGCGCTGTGGATTCTGCCCGAAATATACAGGATATGGGGGATAGCTTCATATGGGAAGGAAGAGTGCAAAGCCAGGTAAGATACGTGCATTTCTTGAAAGAAAAGGGATAGTCATTTCCGGCCGCCTCTATGCCATAGACGCCATGAGTGCCATGGCGCAGGGCCTGTTCTGTTCGCTGCTCATAGGGACGATAATCAATACCATCGGTACCCAGACGGGACTGGCTTTCCTGAATAAAATAGGCAAGTTTGCTTCAGACATGTCGGGCCCGGCAATGGCAGTTGCCATAGGGTACGCTTTGAAATGCCCGCCGCTGGTCCTGTTTTCGCTTGCAGCCGTGGGATATTCGGCAAACCAGCTCGGAGGCGCGGGAGGTCCGCTGGCAGTACTTATTATAGCTATTATTGCCGCTGAAATAGGCAAGGCGGTTTCAAAAGAAACAAAGGTCGATATCCTGGTCACTCCGCTTGTGACCATATTTACCGGGGTTGGTGTTTCTGCGCTTATCGCGCCTCCCATCGGTGCGGCAGCAAGTTCCATAGGAGAGGTCATAATGTGGGCAACTGAGCAGCAGCCGTTCATCATGGGCATATTGGTTTCGGTCATAGTAGGAATAGTGCTGACACTGCCTATCAGCAGCGCGGCGATCTGCCACATGTTAGGCCTGACCGGGCTGGCCGGGGGCGCTGCCCTGGCGGGGTGCTGCGCCAACATGGTGGGGTTCGCCGTCATATCTTTCCGTGAAAACCGCTGGGGCGGACTGGTCTCCCAGGGACTTGGCACGTCGATGCTCCAGATGGGGAATATAGTCCGGAACCCGAAGATATGGATACCTGCCATCCTGGCAAGTGCCATCACCGGACCGATCTCAACGGTCGTGTTCAGGCTGGAAATGAACGGCCCGGCGGTAGCGTCCGGTATGGGTACCTGCGGTCTTGTAGGTCCGATAGGAGTGTATACCGGATGGATCAATGACATAGCAGCAGGTACAAAAACTGCGATCACAGCGTTCGACTGGTTCGCGCTGGCAATGATAAGTATCGTGCTGCCTGCGGTTTTGAGTTATATATTCGGGTTGATCTGCCGGAAGATCGGCTGGATAAAGGAAGGAGACCTCAAACTGGATAACTGATGAAAACCGTGACGGCCGGCTCCTGGAGCCGGCCGTTTTATCAGGTGCGATGTGCATGTTATTGCGGCGGTTATCCGGGGATCGGCCTGTTCTCCGTTAAGGCGGTCCCTGTTCATACATACCGGTCAACCGGAAACAGGTTCGACATTCGAACCGGTATTATTGTCTATATACTTTTTGAGAAAATCCAGTATCTCCATGGTACAGTCGACTATTCGGTTATGCTGGTAGTGCCGGTTCGTGGAGAAGTATCTGAAGTACCCCCAGGGGTCTTTGACCTGCGGACCCCAGTCCCAGAGCCCGTCTGCATTCCTGCATGAAAGCAGCCATTCCACTGCGTCGGCGAGGAACAGCGCTGAACCCCTGAACTGGTTTATATAGTTGAATGAATACATCCAGCGCCTTGTCTTTTCATAGACGAAATTGTCGGGCAGTTTCGCGGGGCAGTTCTCCCAGAAATACCCGTGATAATAGGCGTGCCTTCCGTGGTGGAGGAGCATCGCATGCTCGAGTTTCGGAGGGACATTTTCGCGGCGCTTCAGCAACAGCCCGAACTGCATCGGCACGAGCCTTTTTTCACGGGTTCCGAAAACTTCATGCTGGGCGTCTCGCTCCCGTTCATAGCTGTATTCGCCGTCCTCGTAGGCGCGGGACACTATGTACATCCACTCGCTGTATGTCCTGTCGCAAAGTTCATTGTAAGGCCTGATCGATTCTATCGTTTCGCAGATGACGGCTATCTGCCATGGTATCGCCCGCTCGTTCTTGTCATACAGCTTTTCACGGCTGGTGCCCCTTAAGAAATCCTGGAGGTATTCATAAGCGTTGAAAAGTATATCGCGGTCATCGATGGTAAGACCGATGTACAGGCAGCGGTCGATCGCGACCAGCGATGTGGGGAACCTGGCCTTTACCGAATAATCCTTATCTCTCAAAGGACCCCATCCGCCGTATTCATCCTGCTCGCGCCAGAGTTCTTCGACTATGTCACTGTTGAGAAACGCAGGGCGCAGGCTGCTGAGTTCCGGATCGTCATATGGCCTGTCCAGCAGGTGGTAAAGTATTTTATACCTCACCGCCGGGTATTCGCAGAACTCATATAGCCTCATCGCCATTTCCGTGAATTCTTTCCTGCTCAGCATCAGCGGACCTCACGACATGTTCTTTTGGTTGCATTTGCCTATATTATAACACATTATTATTTGCTCACTACCATCCATGTACCTTCAGCGCAAGGTGAGGTTTCCGGAATGTTGAGCAGTCCGTTTTCGATGCATTTTTCGATAGCATAATTGATTACAGGCTGAAAAACCAGCTCGAGAACATGGTCTATCGGATCGTCCGTTATGGCAAAAACCATATCCGAAAAGTTGCCCGTAATTTGCACAGATCTTTCCTTTTTTCGTGATCTGCAATGGTCAGCATAGACCCTGTGCGCAATCGTCCACACGAAAGCGTTCAAATTGTGGATTTCGGGACTTTTTTGGGCCGACGCCATTATGGATACCAGGATATCCGAACACAGGTCCTCTGCTTCATGTGAACTGCTGCACCGCACATAGGCGAAGCTGTAAAGCTTGTCAAGAAACTCCCTGTTGTCAAGCATTTTATTCAGTTCGACTTGTTCCATACCGTTCTGCTGCCTCTCAACCATTCATGAATGATTTCATATATATAGTCGGTGGAAAATCAGTCCGGTTAGCACCATTGTATAACAAAACTGCTGAAATAAAAATCAGCCCGGTATATAAACTGGGCTGACCGATTCAGGAGAACAACATTTGCATATTAAGTTACTGAAATAATTGTGCTGATCAGACTCAATTATATGACCACGAAGAAGATTCCGCCATTACAGTGACAGTATCGTGCTGAGTTCCAGCATGTCCTTCGGTATTTCCTTCTTGGTTTCCAGCGCTTCTTCTATATCTATGCCGACAATTTCGCCGGCTTTTACTGCGATGATCTGGTTGTAGATCCCATTAGCCAGCAATTCCGTCGCTTTGGCGCCCATCATGCTTGCCATGACACGGTCGCGCACCGTAGGGCTTCCGCCGCGCTGTATGTGCCCAAGTATTGTTGCCCTTGTTTCGATCCCGGTGATTTCTTCGATTTTTTCCGCAAGGTTTACTGCTCCGCCGACCCCTTCGGCAACTATCACGATATAATGCTTTTTTCCCCTGTTCCTGCCTTCGAGTATCGGTTTTATGATATCCTTGTTGAAATCAAACGGCCTTTCCGGCAGTATCACCACTTCAGCGCCGCTGGCTATACCGACGTTCAGGGCAATATACCCTGCATGCCTTCCCATTACCTCAAGGACGCTGCAGCGCTCATGGGAATACGCCGTGTCCCTTATCTTGTCAAGGGCGTCCTGGACTGTATTGAGGCAGGTATCGTATCCTATGGTGTATTCGGAGCACCCAATGTCATTATCAATGGTGCCGGGCACACCCATCACCTTTACACCGCGCCTTGACAGATCCCTTGCGCCTTTGAAGGAACCGTCCCCTCCTATCACTACGATGGCGTCAAGCCCGAAAACCTGTGCCATCGAAACAGCTTTCTGCATGCCTTCCTCGGTTTTGAACGCCGGGCAGCGGACTGTCTTGAGGATGGTCCCGCCCCTGTGGATGATATCCGAAACGCTTCTTAAGTCCATTTCGAACATGTCGCCGTTTATCAGGCCGTTATAGCCCCTGTATATGCCCATTACTTTGAAGCCGTGGTATATGCCTGTCCTGACCACTGCCCTTATCGCGGCGTTCATTCCCGGCGCGTCTCCGCCGCTTGTCAGTACGCCTATGGTTTTTATATCGCTCATAAAACAACCTCCCTGTGCAAACGTTCCTGTCTTACGACTCAGAACAATATATCGGAGGACAATCTGTCGGATCGACCCATGTCCATATTTGCTTCTACATACAGATTATCAGAATCAGATGCCCTGTCAAGTGAAAAAGGGATAGAAAAAAGCCCGGATTTACCGGGCAGTTTGTACAATCCGGAGATACACCGGATAACAGATGGCAGTTCTGTCAAATACGTGTGTTATTTGCATATGCTGTGTCCCCAAATATCATTTCCTACAGAGAATATCACTTTTGTCATACAACAGTCAGGACCGCTTTCAGCAAGCTCTCCGGCCTGGAATCCGGACCAACGAGTATCTCGAAATCTCCCGGTTCCACTACCTGGTTTTCATTTTCGTCTATTATATAAAGCTCACTGACCGGAAGAGCAAATTCGACCGTTTTAGTCTCTCCGCTTCTGATCTCTGTCTTGATGAAGCCTTTGAGCTGCCTGACAGGCGTGACCACGGAACTTACGACATCGTTCACATAAAGCTGCACAGTCTCCTTGCCGTCATAAGGACCTCTGTTGGTAACGTCGACGTATACAGTCACCGTATCATCGACAGTGCAGGTGGTGTGAGACAGCCGCAGGTTGGTGTACTCATACTGGCTGTAGGAGAGCCCGTAACCGAAACTGTACAGCGGTTTGCACGGCATATCCATGTACCGCCCGCCGTGCCAGCCGGGCAACTGGTTGTAATATACCGGCAGTTGGCCGGAATGGTATGGGAAGGATATCGGAAGTTTCCCGCTGGGGTTCAGCTCGCCGAATATGATCTCCGCCACTGCCTTTCCTCCGAACAGGCCAGGGTTGAAGGCTTCCAGTACGGCATCGGCGTTCTCCGCAACCCAGGGTATTGCCAGTGGCTTGCCGTTGACGAGCACGACTATCAGCGGTTTTCCGCATTCCTTCAGGCTCTCCAGCAGCTTCTGCTGGTTGCCGGAAAGCGACAGATCCGCCCTGTCCTTGAATTCGCCGTTCTGTGCGAGACAATCCCCGACCACGGCTATGATCACATCCGATCCGGATGCGCATTCTACAGCACCGGTTATATCTTCGTCATCCATGTCCATGACATCACAGCCCCTGTGATATGCGACACTGATGCCTCTCTTTCCTGCGAGTTCCCTGATTCCCCCGAGTATCGTGTGTACCGCCGGTTTCGGCACCTCGTTCGGCTTCGGCTGGGGATGGCTCAGGAAGGTCCAGTCGCCGAAATGTGACTGGATATCATCGGCATTGGGGCCGATGACGGCTATCTTTTTCACGGAGCCGGACAACGGAAGAGTATTGTTCCTGTTTTCGAGGAGTACTATGCTTTCCCTTGTTATCTCAAGCGCTGTGTCGAGATGCTCTTTGCATCCTATCACACTTTTAGCCTGGCTTGATAATGGATATCCCTTGCCGTCGAAAAGGCCGAGCCTGAACTTGATCCTGAGTATCCTGCGGACCGCTTCATCGATGAGTTCCTCGGGCACTGCTCCTTTTCGGACAAGATCGACTGCCGCTTCGTAGAATTCGTTAGTGCTCATTATCATGTCATTTCCGGCTTCGATGGCCATTTTTGCCGCCGTCTCCATATCGCCTGCGACATGCTGGTTGAAAATGAGGCTGCCGACATTGTTCCAGTCTGTTACGACGAAGCCGTCGAATCCAAGCTCTTCTTTCAGCAGCTTCCTCAGGACCTTTTTATTTGCGGTCACCGGTGTGCCGTCGATGGACTGGTAACTCGCCATGAATGTCGCGCATCCGGTTTCGGCTGCTTTCCTGAACGGAGGCAGGAAAACCTCCCTGACCTTCCTCATGCTGATCTGGGCGTCATATGCATCCCTGCCGCCTGTAGCTTCGCCATACGCGATATAATGCTTCGCACAGGCAAGTATGCTGTCGGGGTCTGACAGCGAGTCGCCCTGGTAGCCCTGTATGATCGATGATGCCATAATGCCTGCCAGATATGGGTCTTCTCCGAAAGTCTCGTTTATCCTTCCCCACCTGAGATCCCTTCCAAGGCAGATTATGGGGGAGAAGGTCCAGTGGAGCCCGTCGGCGGACACCTCTTTTGCTGTGACCCTGCCGGCTTTTTCAACAAGCTCAGGGTTCCAGGTGCATGCCATTGCCAGCTGTACCGGGAAGATGGTCGCGCCGTTATACAACGCGTGGCCCCGGACGGCGTCAATCCCGAACAGCAGCGGGATGCCGAGCCTGGTGTTCAGAGCGATTTCCTGGAGGCGTGCCGCGTCTTCTCCGAGCGCATGCAGGAAAGAACCGGCGCACCTTTCAGTTACCCATTTTCCTGCTTCCTCCGCGCTGACTGAAGTGAAGCTTATCTGCATCATCTGCCCTATTTTTTCTTCCGGCGTCATCCTTTCGAGCAGATCATTTACTCTTTCCTCAACAGGGAGTGTTTTATCCTTGTATTTCATACCCATTGCGTGATATCCTCCTGTGTATTCATATGTAAGGCGATGCGCATGGCAGAATTTCAGGTATATGCCGGCGCATTGCGAATATATCGTTGTTTTACAGATACCTGATGACCTGTTCGGAAATATCTGCAGGCCAGTTGATCACGCCGAAGCTCATGGATTTGTAGGTCCATGCCGCCCTGCCGATACCATACTCTTCGAATATTGAGTTCATGTCTTTGAACCAGTTTACTGCTCCTTCGCCAGGCGCACTCAGAATGACGCCGTATTCTCCGCAATAGATGCGCACATCATGCTTTTTGGCTATGTCAATGGCCGGCGTCATCCTTTTGACAAGGTAGTCCCTGCCCATCCCGGGAACGGTGAAATAATGTGAATCATATGAATTAAGATCCTTCACCGTCCTGCGGTAATCTTCAATGTTGCCCGGGTATTGCAAGGACAGGTCGGAAAGAGGCTTGATCCATTTTGCTCCCTGGTGCGTGAACAGGAACGGGTCATAAAAATGGAAGGTGAAAATGATATTCACATCATACGGCGGGTCGAGCAATTCGAGGGTGCTGGCGCTGTTCCAGCGGATGCCGCCGACCACTATGTTTATATCCGGAGCTACTTTGCGGATCTCGCATATGGCCCTTCTTACAAGGTCGTTCCAGAGACCTGGTTCCGCATCCACCACCTCGTTGAGCAGTTCAAATGAAACAAAGTCGCTGAACTTACCGTATCTTGCCGCGAATTCTTTCCATAGGCCAACGAAGGCGTCCTGCACGTGGGCGTCTGTGAAAAGTGTGTTGTCCTGGTTGTAAAACGCATAGCCGGGTGCTTTGTGCAGGTCCAGGATAATGTTCAGGCCATTGTCCCTGCACCATTTGACGCAGTTGTCGACATACCTTATGCCTTCCGTGAACTTTCCTTCTTCGTCAGATACCACGTCGTTGTCGATCGGAAGACGGATGTGATCGAGCCCCCATGAGGCTATCGTCTGAATGTCCTGCTCACCGATGAAGCTGTCGTAGTGGGCCTGTTCGCGCGGACACTGCGAGATCCAGCCGCCAAGATTGATGCCCCTCGTATACCCTTCCCATGTTTTCATATACGTTTCCTCCTCCAAAGTTTGTAAATGATCGTTATCGGCATTAATGCTTCAATATCTGTGTTGCCTGCAGAGCAGCACTGCATTTTCGGTAAATCGGCAACATCGGCAGCATTGGTCACATTAGCAAAAAGTGCCGTATGATTTAATTGTATACCATCGGACAACAATGTCAAACGATTGCTAGCCCTGCGGTCGGGCAGGTTTTTAAAACAGTGCCGCATGGATGTATATGCCGGGCCAAAATGGAACGGATAACAGGAATTGCCTCGTTCCTGTTTCCAATTGGCAATTTCTTTTGCCGGATGTTATACTTATACTATTGGATGTACATCTGTCAGCGCCGATGCCAGGTAAACCGCATATGGCGTTGAATCAGGCCAGCGGAGGTGTTTGGTTTTGGGAGGAACGTTTTTAAGGAAAAAAGGAAAGAATATCGCACTTCTTGTTGTTGTCTGCATGATCATGATGTTCGTGACATCCTGCGGACAGGATACGGCGAGCAAAGACAATGACGGCGGCCCTGGCAGGGCAGCGGCGGACGAGGGTCCGGGCGCTGCCGGTGAAGACGGCGGTAAAGGCGGGGACGCCGGTGAAAACAAAGCAAAGGAGTCTTCAGACAGCAGTGGAGGCGCACCAGAAAATGAAGACAGCCAGGCAGGCGCCGGCGACAGCACATCAGGTCAGGCTGACAGTTCCGGAAGTCAGAATGCGGTGTTTGCAACCATAGATTTTGAAAACAAAACCTCACAGGGGTTTTCAGGCAGGGGAGGCTCCGAAGTCCTTACTGTGACAGATGAAGCGAATGTGACAAAGGACGGGAAATATTCGCTGAAAGTGACAAAAAGGTCTGAAACTTGGCATGGGCCCTCGCTCAGGATCGACAATTACGTGCAAGAGGGCGCCGAATATAAATTCTCAGTATATGTAAAGCTTATCGAGCCGGCAAGTGCGCAAATAATGCTTTCTACCCAGATAGGGAGCGGAAGCGGCGCCAGCTACGCCAATTTGGCGCAGCACAACCTTGGCGTCGAAGACGGATGGGTGGAGATCACAGGTTCTTACCGCTATAACACGAAAAGCGATTATATAACGATATATGTCGAAAGCTCCGTTCCCAAGGCATCATTTTACATAGACGATGTTTCCGCGGAACTCGCTGGAAAGGCCGTGACTGGTATACAAACGGACCTTGTCCCCATAAAGGACGTGTATAAAAATGATTTTTTGATCGGCAACGCAATATCTCTCCAGGATACTTACGGCGTCAGGATGGAACTTCTGAAAATGCACCACGATATAGTCACTTTCGGCAACGAGATGAAACCGGAATCACTGCAGCGCACAAAGGGCAAATTCACATTCAGCACTGCCGACAGGATGGTCGAGAATGTACAGAAGGCAGGCCTTAAGATACACGGGCATACGCTTGTATGGCATCAGCAGTCGCCCCAGTGGATGAACCAGTCGTCAAAGGGTGTCTACCTGGGCCGCGAAGAGGCGCTGGAGAACCTGAGGATCCACATAAAAACCGTAATGGAGCACTTTGGAGACAAGGTCATTTCATGGGACGTCGTGAATGAAGCCATGAACGACAACCCGTCAAATCCCGAAAATTGGAGGAAAGCGCTGCGCCAGTCTCCATGGTACCACGCCATAGGGGATGATTATGTCGAACAGGCCTTCCTTGCAGCAAGAGAAGTACTGGATGCCCATCCTGAATGGGATATAAAGCTGTACTATAACGATTACAACCTTGACAACCAGAATAAATCGCGAGCTGTATACAGCATGGTCAAGGAACTGAATGAGAAATACCAGAAAAGCCATCCGGGCAAGCTGCTCATCGACGGTATAGGCATGCAGGGACATTATTCGCTCAACACGAATCCGGTCAACGTGGAAAAATCTCTCGAGAGGTTTACTTCACTGGGCGTCGAGGTGAGCATAACCGAACTGGATATCATGGCAGGGACGAACCATGAACTGACCGAGAAGCAGTCCATCCAGCAAGGATATCTGTATGCCGAACTATTCAGCATTTTCAAAAAGTACTCCGACAAGATCACGCGAGTGACTTTCTGGGGCATGGATGACGGTACGAGCTGGAGATCTTCCATGAATCCGACACTGTTTGACAAGAACCTGCAGGCAAAACCGGCTTATTACGGAGTCATAGATCCGCAGAAGTTCATGAGCGAGAACAAACTCGAGTACCTTGAATCGAACCGTTCACTTGCCAGGTACGGCACTCCGGTCATAGACGGGGAGACGGACGACATCTGGAGCAAGGCGCCTGCACTGAAGCTCAACCGTTACCAGATGGCCTGGGAGGGAGCCACCGGAACAGCAAGGGTGCTTTGGGACGAGAAGAACCTTTATGTGCAGATAATCGTAAATGATGCGCAGCTCGACAAAGCAAATGCCAATCCGTGGGAGCAGGATTCGGTGGAAGTATTCATAGACGAGAACAATGAAAAAACCACATTCTACCAGGAGGATGACGGCCAGTACAGGGTGAACTTCGAAAACACGGCGACATTCAACCCTGAGGGAATCGGCAAAGGCTTCGAATCTGCAGTCAAAGTTACGAAATCGAGTTACATGGTCGAGATGAAGATACCGTTCAGGACCATAACTCCGAAAGCCGACATGCAGATTGGGTTCGACGCCCAGATCAATGACGCGAAGGGCGGTGTCCGCCAAAGCGTTGCGAACTGGAACGACGCTTCCGGCAACGGATACCAGGATACGTCCGTATTCGGTACTCTGACACTGAAGAAATAGTCCGGAGGATGACATAATAGTGTATAATCATTCAACAATTTGTATGATTATACACTATTATATTTTACAAGCCAAATTTTAAAAAGAATTGCATATATATTAGTATTGACAAATAAATATTCTTAGTATAAATTTATAAATATGCAGACATAAATGCATAAAACGTATAAATATACACTTAGATTACATAAAAAGGAGAGAATGTTATGAAAAAACTGATAGCACTTGTGACTGTATTATCGTTGCTCATGGTCGGCATTCTGACAGGCTGCGGCGAAAAAAGCGGCGGCGGGGCCGGTGTGGTGAAGGTCATCGACATACCGCTCACTGAAGAGGAGTATGCGTTCGGCGTAGACAAGAACCAGCCTGAACTCCTGGAAGAAGTGAACAAGTTCATCGCGAAGATCAAGTCTGACGGGACATTCGACAAGATACTCAACAATTATTTCGGAGATGGGACTCCGTCACCTGTCACATCAGCGGAACTCGATCCGTCGAAAGACCAGCTTGTCGTGGCTACCAACGCTGCTTTTGAGCCGTTCGAGTATATGGCGGGGGATAAATACCTCGGCATAGACATGGAGAT
>ENA-OWPA01001304-OWPA01001304.1-bioreactor-metagenome-genome-assembly--contig:-NODE-1304-length-17371-cov-5.643460_pt1 | contig 17371 bp, 13 predicted proteins | sample MGYA00238139_ERZ651803 | MGnify/ENA primary metagenome ERZ651803 (study PRJEB26909, sample SAMN07631231) | bioreactor metagenome | isolation source: Switchgrass digestor | place: USA: Dartmouth...
CCTTTTTTAGCTCATGTGTTTTTTGAAAAATTCTTTTATTTTTCAAAAAAAGCTCTTGACTTTAATTAGCTGGTCTTCTAAGCAGAGACAGCTTCTTTGAAATCCCGGATATCTGCTCCTTATATGCCAATATCTGCATATCATCCTTGCACCGGCGTAAATTGTTGTAGAAGGATTTGCGCTCATTAATTAAAGCTGTCATTTCCTGCTTCAGTTCATTTTGATAGGTGAGAAGCTGCTCCTTAGTTTCAATGCGGTGAGTACAAAGCAGCTTGGTCTGGGATATAAGTTGTTTCATATGCCAGATATCTTCACGCAATAAAAAATGCGTCCGCTTCCTGGACACACATTGTTTCGGTAAAATACCCATTTTGTAAAGATAGTGAAAATAGAGAGCTTGAAGGCCGGTTAGTTTTCTTGTTTTCCTAATATTCATACAACCACGGACAGTATACCGTTTTCGATTAGGTTCCGGCAGGACTTGTGGTCGCTTCGGGGTACGATTTTTAAGGATACGCTCTTTAATGTTCTCCTCGGTATAGTCATCACCCAGTGTTTTTAACCTGACAAAGCGTTCCTTTCCATTCGGACGGACTGCCATGTATTTCACACCGGTTTTTACCTCGTATCCCTGTCTGCGAAGGTTGGCAATAAACTGTGTAAAAGTCATAGATTCGTCAATTGCCTTGTCTACATCTTCACGAATAAGGCCACGCCAGGTAGGTTTACTTTCCTGTTCAGCCTTCCATTCAGCATAGTGCCTGGATTTGCCCCGCTGCGGGTTTTCAATGACAGACAGGGAGTATTCCCGGCACAACCGGTCAGAGGTTTGTCGCATAAGGGAGTAGGTAGTCTTATTATCGTAATACCGTTTGCCATCTTTAAAGGAAACAGAATTAAGCACAAAATGATTATGGAGATGATTTTTATCAAGATGGGTGGAAACAACCACTTCAAAACGGTCACCCCATAACTCCTGTGCCATTTTTACACCAATAGCATGAGCAGTTTCAGGAGTAGCTTCCCCGGGTGCGAATGACTGATAACCGTGGAAGGCAAGAATGCCGTCCATCTTCTGAAACTGCAGTTTTGTCTTGGACATTTGCTTACAGGCAGACTCTGGATAACAGTTAATACCGGTAACATAAAACTGCTTCTCAGTCTTTGCATCCTGTACAGTATATTTTAGAACCTCCTGAAGGCCTCGAAAGTCAGAACTGTTAAAATCAAGGTTCTCTGTTTTATCCGGATTTGTAGTATAGTCGATTACCCGGTCAAGGCGGTCTGTAACATCCCATATCGCTGTGGTCGCCATAGATTACCGCACCAGCTCTTTTGCCCTTATCGTCGGTCTGAAGGGATACTCACCTGACATGTCGTGAGTATCACACACTCTGGCAACAACATCATGCAGGTATGCACGGGTATTGACCTGATAGCGGTCAACAATAAGCTTCAATGGGTTTTGAAATTTCAGAAGATAATCAATATCTCTTTCATAATATCCGTGAATATTGGTCATATAATGCACAACACGCTTAACAGCGGCAATTTCAGCAGCTTTATCAAAAATGCTCTGTTTATCGAGTTTCAAAACTGACGCTTTGTAGTCTGCAAAATTCCTTTCTATACGGCGCATAAGTTTTTCCTGCTTATCAATCATTCTATCCATTTTCAACTCTCCTTTCCGGCGAAGTAACTGCCGTCTGTATATCCAGCACGGCTTTTCGGAGCCGGTTGGCTTCATACTGAAATGTTGTGCGGTCAATATGCCCTATAGCATTTGCCCTTGCAGCAATCTGGTTTAAGTTGCTGCCAATAGCGTGAAGCTCTTTCATTACAGCGTAATAATCGGGAGGCGGAAGTTCCTTTGGTACATAACCGTTGATAAGTGCACGCAAATAGGTTTCCTGTGATAGTCCTGCTTTCTTTGCGCTGGCTTCCAGCTTCGCCTTTTCTTCTTTGTTCAGCCACACTTGAACACGAATACTACGTTTTCTCAACGTTTCCACTCCTTTCTGCTGAAATCTTATCCTCATCCCTTTCATATGGGATGTTGATCTGGAAAAGGCACATAAAAGCAACGCCGACAATGCCGCCTATAAATATGCCTAACAAAAACGCTCCTATAGTTATCACCACACTTTCTATTACATTTTTACGGGGGTATTAGGGGGTATCCCCTTAACAAGCGAATTTTGGGAGACAAAATTCAGTGCTTGCTACAACATAAGACACCTGTCTTATGTTGAAATACTTACGGTAGGTATTAGATTACCTGTCGAAAAACAAGTGCCATCATCGCTCATATTCACAACGTTTTTGCCTTCTGTGCAGTACTTCCATCTCTTTTTCTTTAGCGGTAAATTCCACGCCGGCAAAGTGTTCTGAATCAAGGATGTATTCTTCATTTCTGTATGCCTGCCGAACCTTTTCTTCGGCCTGTTGCTCATTCTCCGCCTCGATTTCGACTGTCATGCAAAGGGTTTCCTTGATTTCCACTTGATATGTCTTCATCATAAAACGAAGCCTCCTTTCTTGATTTTTTATTATAAAATACTGGTATTTTTTCATCTTTACAGCGAGTAATAAAAAGTGTAAATTAATAATTGGAACCAAGGATACGTATCATATTAAATTGCATATACTATAATAGGATATTGTCTTCTCATCTTTTAAAACGCAGAGCCTATATTGACAAAATGGCCTATGCGTTCTATAATTAGATTGAAAGACGATATGCCAGTTTGTCCTCCGGTGTCCCTCGGGCCCGGGGGCTTTTAATTTATTGGGGGGATACAATGTCGAAAAAAGTATTTAAAACATATCGGCAACTTCTTACAATACTTAGAGGTCGTGGCGTTAGAATCAAAAAGGGATCTGCCGGAAGCCGTGCTATCCGTATTTTAGAGAAAGAGAATTACTACAATGTCATTAATGGATATAAAGAGCTATTTATTGATAAAACAGCTACAACAGCCACAAAAGAAGTATATAAAGCAGGTACTGATTTTGATGAGATCTATGCTCTGTACACATTTGATCGCGAAATCCGTATTATTTACCTAAAATATCTATTATTAATTGAAAATCACTTTAAATCAGTATTATCCCATATTTTTTCAGAAAAATATGGGCATGATAATTATCTTAAGCTTGATAATTTCCATTGCACTGCTTCAACCGATCCAGGTACACAAAAACGAATAGCAAAGGCCCATCATTTGGATATCACTCGTGATTTAGCACAAATCAATAGAATAAGCGCTGAAGAAAATGTTTCAAACGTAACACATCTTATTGGTGATATTCAAATGGAGATTGCAAGGCAGCTGTCAAAACACCACCCAATGGTAACCCATTATATGACAACGCACGGTTATATTCCTTTATGGGTTCTTGTAAACGTTTTAACTTTCGGTAAGGTTACAACTTTTTATTTAAATATGAAAGAGCCTGATAAAATTCAAATAGCTAAGTCCTTCAATATACATTATAAAGAACTCCATAAATACATGAGTATGCTGGGTTTTGCAAGAAATAAATGTGCACATGACGAACGATTTTATGATATTCGTTTTGTTCAATTGCTTCATACTAAGAGTATTCCTTACTTTTCCCGAATTGGACTACCTCGTAACGCCAGCGGCTCATATGACATGGGATTGAATGATGCATTTGCTGTTGCTATTATCTTTAAGCAAATGCTCAGCAAAAGTAATTTCAAAGAATTTGCTTCAGCAATGGATGTAGCTTTCAAAAAACTGGATAAGCAATTACATACCATTACTATTGATGATGTAACAGGTAAAATGGGGTATCCTAAATCCTGGAAAAACATAGTTAGTCTTTAATTCTATTTTATATACGTTCACATTTATTTCCGTATAGCTGTCTGCCTAATATTAATTCTAGGTAGTTATTCACATCTTTTCCGCGCTTTGGTGGCTCATCAGAAACAATATAGGCAGATGATAAAATGGTTTGAATCGTTTTTGCTGCCAGTCTTCCGGCTGTATCATTATCCAAATGTAGGGCTATCTCATTGATTTTTGGAGAGTCCTTTAAGTATTGCGTGAGTGCAGCAGGTAGTGTGCTTTCTTCAATAATTTTCTTCGGCATATAAATTCCTGCAAGAGATAGGTAATTATCCTGCCGCCAGTCCCTGCCGGAGAGTAATTCCAAAGTACAATATGATAATAAATCAATAGCGCTTTCAAACAGGTGGAGTTTTCTACATTCATTCCTGGCCGGAATAGAAAAGGAGAAATGCTTATCGCTTCCGTTCACTTCTCCCATAAACCTTCTACCCGATGTGCCCCGAAGTGTACCATACCGGGGAATACCGTGCTGATCGAAACCTACAAATACTGCATTGTGATAATCACGGCTCTCATATAGCCGGTTAGTCTGGATGCAGTAATTTATTATTTCTCTATGGATGCCACGTCCCCTGAGATAAGCAATCACACGGTCATTGTTTACGTTTTTCTCCGGCAAAAGCAGTCTCTTATGCTCAACGGATTTCTGTGACATTGTTAAAACAGGCGGTATGACAACCGCCTGTCCGTCTATCTGAATTACAGCTTCCGGGAATGACATACCCCGCACTTTAATCAAATAATCCAATGCAGAACGCCCGCCGATATTACGCGACCACCAGTACCATTTTCCATTACTAATCTTCAAGCTATCATGTGTACGGGTAGTATAAACATTACCGGAGAAGCGTACCAACTCCTGAGGTTCGTAATGTTGCAGATAAGTCAGCAGATCCATTTGCTTTGCACGTTCAATCTGCTCCGGTGTTACATAGGGCATCAGTCACCACCTCACCTTTCATAGCCCATACTCTTTTTCTCAGGTGCATCCATATCCTCGTCCGGTTCAACGTCCAGCACTTCATTTTCATGCTTATCCATATTGAGTAAAATATTCAGCTCTGCAAGTCGTGCAGACTTTCTTTGCAGCTCTTCTTCCTTTTCAAAAGGGACATCAACCTGCTGTCTTGCTGTTTCCATCTGCTGGTGGAGAGTTTTTAACTGCTCTTTGCAATATTCAAGCTTCTTCGGGATTTCAGCAAGAATGTTATTGAGCCGTGTAATATTACCATAGATGTCTGTGCCCAGTGTAACCGTATGGCTCATAGAACCCCTCAAAGTAATTTGGTACTGCTTATTGAAACTGTCAAAGGAAAACAACATCGGAAAGCCCATGTAGCTGCCTAATTCCTGCGGTTCCGGGGAAGTCATCTGCTTGCAGGCTTCCAGGATGGCTGCGCCTGCTTTTGCTTTTTCGGTATAGTAAATACCTTTCACAGACATACCAGCAAATTTGCTTTCCTCTGAACTTTCCACCGCATGTTCCAATTCACTTTGCTGCCTGTACAAAGCAAGGTCTTTTTCATAGCCTGCTATGCGTTCCATTGTAGACTTGATTTGCTGGGGGAAATACTTTAGCAGCCTGTCTTCAAGAGCATACCGCTGGCTTAGATGATTGGCTTTCAGTAATTTCAACTTGGAAACCTGAATATCCAGATCCATCTTTTCTTTTATGTACGGGTTGCCTGTAGCCAGCGCCTTCACCTCGGCATAAGAGAGTGCCGTTTCATCAATGTCCTCGGCAGAACGCACTGGAGACTTCGAAGTCATAATCTGTGATATGAAACGCTGCTTGTTCTCAAGTATCTGGTAGAGATAAGCATCAAAGGTATTCTCGGTTACATACCGAAAGATATACACTTCATCATTTTTGTTGCCCTGCCGGACAATACGTCCGGAACGCTGTTCCAAATCCCTTGGCCGCCATGGACAATCCAGGTCATGCAGTGCAATCAGGCGATCCTGCACATTGGTTCCTGCGCCCATCTTAAATGTAGAACCTAACAGGACTCGTACCTGCCCTTTTCGTACTTTTGCATACAGTTCCTTTTTCCTGATTTCAGTGTTGGCATCGTGAATGAAAGCAATCTCATCAGCAGGAACACCACGTTCTATAAGTTTTTGTCTAATATCATCATAGACGTTAAAATTTCCGTCATTCTTCGGCGTGGATAAATCACAGAATACAAGCTGTGTCAACTTATCATCACTATTCTCCTGCCAAATACGGAATATATTCTCCACACAGGCATTTACCTTGCTTTCTTCATGGTCAGGAAGTGCAGAATTAGCTAGTCTTTGGTCAAGTGCCAGTTTACGGCCATCATTGGTTATTTTGAGCATATTATCCTCGTATGGCTCTACCTCCTTGGCACGTACCCGTTCAGCTCGAACAGCAAGCTCAGCTACCATATCCTGCTGGAATTCGCTTGGCTTTACAGCGATATTGCAGTAATTGGCTTTTGGTACAGGGAGGTTTAACATATCCGCAGTTTTTATATCTGCAATTTCTTTGAACATGTTCATAAGCTCCGGCAGGTTATAGAATCGTGCGAACCTTGTTTTCGCTCGATATCCCGTACCTTCCGGTGCAAGCTCTATAGCAGTTACCGTCTCCCCAAACGTACTTGCCCAGCAGTCAAAGTGTTGAAGTCCGTTCTTACGTAAGGTCTCATACTGCAAATATCTTTGCATGGTGTACATCTCTGTAATGGAATTGCTGATAGGTGTTCCGGTTGCAAAAATAATGCCGCGCCCTTCAGTCAGTTCATCAAGGTAGCGGCATTTCATAAACAAGTCGGATGATTTTTGCGCCTCAGTCTGGGATAAACCAGCCACATTACGCATCTTTGTATAAAGAAACAGGTTCTTGTAGAAGTCAGCTTCATCCACAAACAGCCGGTCAACTCCTAATTCCTCAAAGGTGACTACATCATCTTTTCGGCTGGTATCATTAAGTTTATCCAGCTTTAGCTTCAATGTCTTTTTAGTCTTTTCAAGCTGCTTGATAGCGAAGCGCTCTCCGCGTTCTTCTTTAAGTTCGCGGATGCCGTTGGTGATCTCATCAATCTGTTCTTCAAGCAACTTTTTTTGCCTTTCGACCGAAATCGGTATTTTCTCAAACTGGCTGTGACCGATAATTACAGCATCATAGTCGCCGGTAGCAATACGGGCACAAAATTTCTTACGGTTTTTAGTTTCAAAGTCCTTTTTCGTTGCCACTAAGATATTAGCGGAAGGGTAGAGCTGCAAAAATTCAGCTGCCCATTGCTCGGTCAGGTGGTTTGGAACAACAAACATGCTTTTCTGGCATAGTCCCAGATGCTTGCTTTCCATCGCTGCAGCTGCCATTTCATATGTCTTGCCTGCACCTACACAGTGAGCTAACAGTGTATTACCTCCATACAGTATGTGCGCTACCGCATCCACCTGGTGCTTACGCAGGGTGATTTCCGGGTTCATTCCTGTAAACCGGATGTGGCTGCCATCATATTCACGGGGACGGACGGAATTAAAACGGTCATTGTAGATTCGTGTCAGGCGCTCCCTGCGGTCGGGATCTTTCCATATCCAACTCTGGAACGCTTCTTTGATGGCTTCCTGCTTCTGTTGAGCGATCGCGGTTTCCTTTTTGTTCAGAACACGCTTTTCCACACCGTCCTCATAAACCGTATCAAAAACCCGTACATCCTTGAGGTTCAAAGTTTCTTCAATAATCTTATAGGCGTTAATGCGGCTGGTACCATAGGTCATTACTGCCTTGATATTGCCGCTGCGGTCGTCGTTTTTACCCTTGATGTTCCAGTTGGCGGTATAAGATGAATAGAAAACATCAATATATCGCCTGTACATATATGGGGTTTCCAAGAGCTCAAATATAAAATCCTTTATTACATCCGGAGGAAGCCAGGTGGCACCCAGCCTGACATCGATTTCAGACGCACTTAAATCCTTTGGTTGTACCTTTTCAAGTGCTGCAACATTTATGCTGTAAAGATCGGGCTGCATTTCGGCAAACTGCCTGGCGGTCTTAAGCTTTTCCCGCACATTGCCGGAAAGATAGGCATCAGAGGTTTCAAACACCGGCTTTCCTTCACTGTCCAGCTTTTCAGGATTGCGGAATATAACACCTTCCAGGTCCTTTATAAGCTGTTCCTCTGAAAGACCGGTAAGGCTTTGCATAAAGCCAATATCCACGCAGGCTTTTTCCGCTATGGAGATCGCTAATGCCTCAGTTGCAGTGTCTACATGGGTAACAACAGCTCGCTGCCGGATAGTGCGTTTGGTGAACATGTCAGCCTTACGTTCCAGATTGCCATCTTCGTCCAGAATTTCAAGGGAACAAAGCAAGCAGTAGGAAGAATCATCCGAAAAGGCCATGTTGTTGCCGCGGCTGCTTAAAAGTCCGTATTTTGCAGTAAATTCATCATACAACTTATTCAGCTTGCGCTGCTGTTCATGTATAACATCATCGCTATAGTCTTCAGTTTGGTATTCAATAAGTTCCCGGACACAATCTCTAATGGCAATCATGCCTTTTATACGGTTGGCTGCCGTAACTGAAACTTCCACCTTGTTCATCCGGCTGTTTTCCCGGTAGTAAATCTCGCCATCCACAACGGTATAACTGAAATTACGCACATTTGGATCTGCCGGAATGGAGGCATCTTCTTCCTCAACTATTTCGTCTGGCTCATATTCGGTGATTTCCGCATGGATATTCTCCAACGCTTCACGTAGAAGTTCTGCAAGATCAGCATTCTCATAAGGCATACAGGTGGTTTCACTGGCGTTGCCATACATCCTGTTATCATATGCCATCGTGCCCAGCACCATATCAGGGTTATCTGCAAAGTAACTGTTAATAGGTATGCCATCCTCAGTGGTAGAGAGGTGCACCCAATCCGGTTCAATATCAATCACTCGGTCGCGCTTTTGCAGGAATATGATGTCGGCCGTTACTTCAGTGCCGGCATTCGCAAGAAAAGCATTGTTTGGAAGGCGTACAGCACCCAAAAGTTCAGCCCTCTGCGCGATATATTTACGGACTTCCGGATTCTGCTTATCCATTGTGCCTTTAGAAGTAATAAATGCAATGATTCCCCCAGGCCGTACCTTATCCAGTGTTTTGGCAAAAAAGTAGTCATGGATAAGAAACTTATATTTATCATACTTTTTATCAGCTACTCCATAACTGCCAAAAGGTACATTTCCAATAGCAAGGTCGAAAAAGCTGTCAGGCAGATTCGTTTCCTCAAAACCTTGTACTGCAATGTTTGCCTGCTGATAAAGCTGTTTTGCAATCCTACCTGAAATGCTATCCAGTTCAATACCGTACAGTTTAGAGTTTTTCATCCTGTCGGGGATAAGCCCAAAAAAGTTGCCGATACCGCAAGCAGGCTCTAAAATGTTGCCCGTCTGAAAGCCCATGTTTTCCAGACAAGCATACATGGCTTTGATGACAGTGGGGGAAGTATAATGGGCGTTTAATGTAGAGGCTCTTGCGGAAGCATATTCATCTGCGTCAAGCAGTTCCTTCAGCTCAGTATATTCCTTAACCCATAGGCTGTTCTTTTCATCAAAGACCTGTGGCAAACCACCCCATCCTACATACCGGGACAGAACTTCCTGTTCTTCCGGTGTCGCAAGCCGGTTTTCTTCTTCAAGCTTGTATAAAAGTCTGATAGCAGCAACATTCCAGGCATATTTGGCCTTTTGACCACCATGCCCCAACTCATTGTCGGTGATATGAAAGTTGATACGCTCCTGTTTTGGTTTTCCCGATACAGTTACTTCTTTTTCGGCAGGTTCCTTTTTATCTTTCTGACCTTCCGGGAGCTCAAGCTCCATGTTAAATTCTACATATTGCTTTTTAACTTCTTTTCCTTTTTCAAGTTCAATGGTGAATGTATCTCCCTCACGGGTGATGGTTACATTCCCTGTTTGCTTTACCCATTCCGGTGCGTTGGGGTCATCCGCATGAATGGTTACACTATCCCTTTTTTCCGTAAGATAGTCCTGGTACGTTCGCTGGAATACATCCTCGCTAAACCATTCTTTAAACTGCGGCAGGTTGATGTAAGCTTCGTAAAAATCCGGATGTGTCTCTTTCATAGAGTGAACAATGCGATCGATTGCAGTATCAAGCTCCAATTTTGCACTGTCCGGATCGGCATCCCTGTCCCGCAGGTAGGGGTAAATCTCATCGTTTCGTATCTTGTTGATGATTTCGGGTAGGTATGTCTGGTAGATGTCGCGAGGAGACAGTTTTTCATCTTTAAGTACTGTCGGCTGCTCCGTTATTCCCTCCTGCATAAGAAGATGATCATTCAGAGGGTTATCTCTAAGCATTTCCTCAAAGGTTTCACGCTGAAATTGTTTAGTGAACAGGGGACAGTCTGCATCACGAAGCTCTACCGAATTATTGTTAAATGATAAGATCTCATATTCCTCCGCACCTATGTACACCGTATCTCCAAGGTGGAAGACATAATTAGCCGTATCTTTAGATACAGTTTGCTCAGGTTCCGTAGGTGTAGGTTCCCGGTTAAGGATTTGTCGTGCATATGCTTCCTCGGCAAGTCTCCGACGCTGTTCTTCCATTTCCTGCTGTACTACAGGAAGGCGCTCCTTTTCCTTGCTGTTTAAATACCTGTCCGCAGCGATCAGCTCACCAAGTCGTTTTGCAACCTGATTCCATGATAGTCTTATTTCAGGGTTTGTTATAAAGCTGCGGCTTTTGCTAAGGAAGATCCCTTTTCCGTCATGCCATTGGTTTCCTCTGGTTCCATCGATGAAAATATGTGTGCCGCCACCAATTCCATATTCATTCTTAAGAAAATCAATAGTTTCTTTTGTACTGTGCGGTTCCTGATAGTACAGGTATACACGATACTTTCCATCCTGAAAACCTGTACCGCTGCAAAGCAAATGATCTATTTCTTCCTGTGAAATAGAAAAAGCGGAGGTTTTTTTGTCCTCCGCCTGTTCTATGGCTTCAATTTGCTGTTCTACTGTAGGGAAAAGGTTTAGCTGTAAACCAGCTCCGCCAGTATTGACTCTTCCGCTGAGTGCCGCAGGTTGTTCATGTGTCCCGCCCAGCCCATCGGGTCTATCGCTTTGTCCGGTGCCGGATTGTTCTCCAGAAGTTCCGTCGTGATCATCTCTATTCGTTCCTTCGCTATCCGATCGATTTCCAGCAGATGGCTGTTCAATTTCCCTGACATCATCAGACTGGCGTATGTTCCTTTCCTGTGATTTTTCAGGTATGTCCTGCGTAACATCCCATATTTGCCGATGTGCATCTCTTCCTCCGGCAGCGCCAGATCCGGTACCAGATAATCGCCCTGCATCGTGTATGTCAACTCCATGATCATCCTTCCTTTCAACCCTGATATCTTCACTTTTATTGTGTCGTATGTCCTGGTTTTTTGCAAATGTACGGTCTTGATTTCTTTCTGCTCTCTGAATATTTTTTACTGTTGCGCTGATTTCCTTTAAAATCATTTCTGAAATATCGCTTGTTGCAGCACCTAAACTGGATATTGTTTCAAGGGTATTGAAATTAACAATGCCCTGAAAATCATCAAAGTTGAAAAATTCATCGGCAGGATAGCCGCAGCGGATTAAAAGCAAATATGCTACAGAATTTCTAAGTGCATTTTTAAAGATGGCTTCAACATTAAGATCATCCAGTTCTTCGAGAAAGCTGTTTTCCCTGCTGTACATCAGGTCAGAGAGGTAATCTGGGTAATTATCTTCAACAGCATTGAAAACTGCTGAAATAAGCGCTGCTGGCATATTGCTTTTTTCCTTAAGTTCGCCAAAAGCATTTTCCAGTGTTTCTGTCACATCTTCAGAATATTCTTCCCCTAATGACCAAAGGACAACCGGACGGTTATACCGGCTGTTAGTATCCGACACATCAAACACATGACGAAGGCTTAAACGGCTTCCGCTGTCATTAATGAGGGCAATGCCTTTTGCACCCCGGTTTACCCATCTGCCGAACTTCTCATTCCATATTTCAATGGGAGCACAGGCTGTTGCATCAGGGCGCTGGGCAAAAATAAGCAATTGATCTTGAAACGGATATTTATAGTTCCAGGCAGCAGTTTTCAGAAAGGATATCCAGTTGCCAGGTGTTTTAACAATATCTTTTGCCGTATTTTGAGAAAGCTCTGTAATCAGCTGCAGCTTTGTTGCCAACTTTTATCCCTCCTTATCGTACCGGTTCACATTTCTTTTCAACCCTCTGCGCCGTTTTTTCTATATTGTCTTTCTCCTGTTTATAACTTTTTAAATAATGGATCTCATCGAGAGCACGGTTGCATAAATCTTCAAGGGCAGTCAGGCGGTCCTTACAGTAATGCCCCCAATAGTAATTCTTTTCGCCCTTTGTACATTTCCATGTCACAAACTTGGCAGGAGCATTTTCGTTTTGACCAATGACAAACTCCGAATTCCCAACGGTCAGCCGATCAGTAATTACATAACCGGCATTGACTTCCTTATCTGCATTGGCAACGTGATTTTCCTTATTGTTATTCATCAAGCGTTTTTCATCATCCATCCTTATAATCACTCCAATCTAACCGGCAGCAGTAAAGGGACTTTAGTTTTCAAGCCCCTTTTACAGCCATACCGTTATTTCTTTCTTTGCCTGATATACAGGTATACTGCACCACCTGCAATCACCAGGCAAAGCACGATGGCAAGTATCGTTTTTAGCTCCATCAAAGCACCTCCTTGTCCTAATAAATTTGTGCTTTCACATTATCTTCCGGTAATCAAAGCAATACCGGCATGAATAAAAAAGCCGGTACATAAGAATACTGCCAACGGAACACTTTTCTGCCGTGTTAGCTTTGAATAAAGCAAGGCCGGTAGCAAGGCAAAAAAGAGAATGGAAGTAAGTCCATATAAGCCAAAGCTAAAACCAATTGCAGCCGTAAGCTTGATATCACCACCGCCCACGCCGCCATATTTCATGGCAAGAAACAACAGGCAGATGCCTGGCAGCAAAAACCCCGCAATTCGCTGCATTAGTGTGGGCTGCGGCAAAATAAAAGCGGACATTATGCCGAGCAAGAGAATGGCTATCCATGTCCAGTCGGGAATAATCCGCTTCATATAATCCATTACTGCTGCCCACAATAGAGGGACAGCAAAAAGAAGTATTATTATATCAGTTTCCAGTGGTGACATCATCGGAATACATACTGTCCACTACGTGAATTTTTAGTTCCCCTCCGGTAATCCAGCGGGACAGCGTACCTCCGGGAGTATGCACATCGGTAACAAGAAGCTGTACTATATAGTCCCTGTTATCCGGGAACCACAGCGGTATGTAATGTTTCCTGTAACGGAAGGGAGATGCGGGATTTTCCTTAAAGATAAATTGACCGTTTTCCTTTATTAAAGGGATAGCGGTTTCATAGCGATATTCCGGCAGATAGACTTCTGCAGTCTGTGGAGCAGTAATCAGCTCCGGCCTGTCATAGTTGGTGTCAACATAGGCTGTAACATGGATTGAGTATCCATAGCCTGACTTGAGATAGCCTTTAGCTTTTGTATCATATTCCAGTACAGCGTTTACCTTCAACTCGGCATAGAATTGTCTCCATACAAACTTTCCACCCTCATACCGCTGCTCCCACCATGTCACCCTGGGCTTTTCACTTCTTTTCGGAGGGTTAGGCAATGACCGGCTTTCCTCCGGTTCTCCATAGGATATGTTCTTTATCACAGCCTTTTGAGTATAAGTGTTGTTTTCAGCAGTACTTTCATTTCTCAACGACTGCTCAGGATTAATAATCGCAATCAAGGTAACATTTTTGTCGGCCTGCACATTAGGAGTGTCCCACCGGATGGATACAACATTCCAGGTATCCCTTTCCATTACTATCGCATCAATTCGCTTTGACAAAGACAATTCAGGTATTTGAAACAGTACAGTAACATTTTGTCCCGGTGTAAAGTCCAGGCTGCCTTTGTTGGATACTTTAACAGTGGTTATGACAGACTGGTTTTCCTTATACTCATCGGGTGTGATTCTCTGTACATCCAAATCGTAAGGACGTTCCAGTACCATGATTTCCGCCGAAACCTGATTGTTGCCGGCATTGCTGTCCTTGTAGCCTGCAGGTGCGGACACCTTAGCAGATAAACGAATACGCTCTCTTTTATCTCCAGCTGTTTTTGTGACTAGAAAGGCTTTCTTTTCAAATGCTTTGAAATTAGATGTACCAGGCACGTCAGGAATCTTCTTACCGTTAATGGTGACATTTAGCTCAACATCATACAAATCCTTATCGGTAGAGTTGGCGAAATATACGGTAAAGCTGTATTCCTCATGCTCATATACAGTCGGGGGAGACGACAAATTTACCCACACATCGCATAGGTTTACTATGGTAGGTATCTCAGGGTCATTAGGGTTTTCCGGTTTGTCAGGGTCATCCGGATTGCCAGGATTGTCAGGATCTTTTGGCTCATTAGGATTATTGGGGTCATCCGGTTTTTCGGGGTCATCCGGATTATGAGGCTCATCTGGTTCGTCGGGTTTATCTGGATCATCCGGTTCGTCAGGATTGTCAGGGTCGTCCGGATCATCATCAGGTTGCTTAACAACTTTAATGCTTGAAATAGCAGTATTGTTGATAATATTTTCATCCCTAAAGCCTTCCGGTGCCTCCACATTAGCCCACAGGCCATAAACCTCACCTGCATTTCCAGCATTACCTGTAACAGTAAAAGCTTTTGTCTCCCGGGGCTTGAAATTTGCTAATTCAGGGATTTGCGTCAATGCAATCTCGTTATTTTTTCCCTTTAAGTGTGCAGCTTTTAGTTCTACATCAGTGTTATTGGTAAAACTTACGGTATAGCTGTAATTCTCATGTTCATATACCGTAGGCGGTGCAAGGATACACGCAGACAGATCGCAAAGATCACGTAAACCTGGTGGATCATCTGGTTCGTCCGGGTTATCCGGATTATCAGGATTATTCGGGTCATCGGGATTATCCGGGTCGTCAGGATCATCTGGATCATCAGAATTATCAGGCGTTTCATCCGGTTTGGGGTTAACTATCCGTATAACTGCTGTAGCCGTGTTGTTGTTAATATTTCCGTCGATAAAGCCTTCAGGCACACCAATGTTTGCCCACAAGTGAATTTCATCGGCATCAGTATCAGCCGTACGTTTAATATCGTAAGTTACACTTGAATTTGGTGAAAAGTCCTTCATCTCAGGTATTCCTTCAATCAGAACTTCATCTATCGTGCCTTTCAAAGGTACATCATAAGCTGCACTCGTTCCGCTGTTCATGTAGATTATATTAAATGAATAGCTGTCGCCACGTTTCACTGTAACAGGGGCACGAATGACAACCGATAGGTCGTTGCCGTCACATGCTTTGAACTTAAAATAGAAGTCTGCCGTTGGAATCCTGTAATGAATATTCTGCGTGATACTGGTCTGCGTTTTATTTTCTCCGTCAGAATATTCATCACTCTCCGGCGTATAATCCCATTCGAGCCCCATGTATTGAAAATTACGGGACAGCAGCACATCATCCTTGGCGAAAGTGACAGAAGTAGTCTGATAGGGATAGAGCAGCTCCGGCACTCCCTTGTCCTGAGCGGTGAGCTTACCGTAAACCTTCTGTTTGTTCACATCGCACCAGGTAGCCTCTATGTCAACTTTAACAGGAGCCTGGTAGGATAGTGCTGTATTTCTCATGGTTTCAAAGGCTGTCAGACTTTTAGGTGTCCAGCCGTAACTGGTGGTCAGTGTTTCAAATTGCGTATTGGTATCATAGGTTCCATATATTTTGCCGGAACTGAAATTGTGAATCTCCACAACATTGCTGCCTTTTAGTGTATAAGTCCTCCCGTCACACTTACCGATCCACCCGGCAATCCGCTCCTTTTCATAGTCTGCAACGGTATTTGCATTCACAAGATCAATTCGCTGCGGCTCTGGGAAGGTCTTTATAAGCGTCTCTCCATCATATATTTCTCTGACATTCATTCCGATGGTGCGATACCGGATGTCGTAGACAGCTTTCACTTGAAAAATAACATTAGCTGTGATGGTGAGGACTGCACCCTGATCTGTTTTTGCTGTTATTGTATACGGGCCGCATGACTCCTTATTCTCAACAGTCAAAATATATTTCGGTGTTATCTTTATGCTCTGTCCACCATATTCCAGTTGAATATCTGTAATTGTTCCGGTTTTTGCCGTTACTTGAATTGAGATTTCCTCCGGAAAATGCTCTATGGCTACCATACCGCTTTCGCTTTGCAAGCTGTCTATTGGAGAGGTAATATTGATTTCAATGTCACTGTTTACTGAAGCAAATGCTTTGCCCGAAAGGAGCAGGCAAAATATAAAAACAAGCGATACGGTATAAAATAACTTTATTTTCATTAAGAACCTCCTTCCTCAATTCTTGTATTAACGCTGGATATTCTAAAGGGAAGCCTCACATCGCCGGTCAGAAAACTGAAGATACTGCGGGTCTTCAGTGCCCCCTCCAGCGTCAGCCGGGGCGGAATGTCGGTAGCATTAATGTGCTTTATTTCAAGCTCGTAAACCCATTCTTCGCCGATATATTTGCTTAAATCCGCATCAAGTTTCATGCTTTCATGCAGGTACTCATATAATCTTTCTTCCGCAAGGGCGCTGTCCATCCTGGCATGACCGTCCCTGCGGTATTCGTCCAGCATGGCATATTCCACTGAGGCGTTCACACCCCTTTGAAGAACATATTCCACCTGCTGGTACAGGCTTTCCATACGGAAATATTCAATCAGGATAGCTGAAAGCGTCAGGATGAAAAAGACAAGAATCACGATGAAAATAAAAACATCGCCTTTACGATTTTGCAAAATGTATTTATAGTTGTTCACGTCCATCCTCCTTCCCGGCAATCTCAGTCGGAGAGCTTCCAATACTTTTCCGACATACCGGTAATGCTTACTCTCATAGGAATCATAATCTTAACTGGAGGTGCAAAGGATGGTGTAAAAATGGTAAATGGATGGCTGTATGTCATCGTGATCGTGAAGGTATCCCTTAACTGTATTTTCTGACCGTCATGGTAGTCCACATCCTCGACAATCATCTCCGGTGAGAGGCCGGTCTGCTGCTTAAGCCGGTAGAAAACGTCATAGGCTTTATCTGATACCTGGCCCTCCAGTTCAACTACCCGTACAACGCGCCGGCATATATGGTTCAAGTTCAGGTAAGTAGTGAAGATACTCAAAAAGCTCAACACCGTAACCATGAGTGTAATCACTACCAGTGTTTTAATCATCAGGTCAAAATAGCTGCTGCCTTTTCTGTCGTGAAGGAGTCTTTGAAAAAGCAGAAGGGGAGAATTTCTCTCCCCCGTGCTCTGGTGCCTGCTGTTCATATGCGTTGCACCTCCCGCATCTGCAGGTTTACCTTTAATTTTTTCATCAATTCAGTAAACCGGTGA
>ENA-OWPA01001305-OWPA01001305.1-bioreactor-metagenome-genome-assembly--contig:-NODE-1305-length-17363-cov-9.672914_pt1 | contig 17363 bp, 19 predicted proteins | sample MGYA00238139_ERZ651803 | MGnify/ENA primary metagenome ERZ651803 (study PRJEB26909, sample SAMN07631231) | bioreactor metagenome | isolation source: Switchgrass digestor | place: USA: Dartmouth...
CTTCCCTCCCTACAATTCATCCCCCTCCTTCACTTCGTTTAGAGGAGGGAGTATTCTTGCTTAATATTAGATAAAATCTATGCAATTTATCTTCTATTCCTTTATGGAAATTCACAAAGAAATAGAAGAATATTGCCAATTAAAGATACAAAATCTTATATGTTAATGATAATATTTAATTTTATCCTTGTCAAATAATAAGACTACTTTTCATCCTTGACGAACTTAGATACAATAATTACACCTACTAAAGATACAACTACCATTACAACACCAATATTATTCATTAACTTCAATACAGTTTCAGTAAACATATAACGCACCTCCTAATTTAGTGGTGCAATGTATGTCACATTGCACATTTCAACATTTGTTTCTTAAGTCCTGCTTTTTTTCACATTTTTAGTAAAAATTTATGATTTTTCTTTAAAACTTAAGATGTCTTCCATTTTAAAGCGATACATTCCTTTTATTCTAAAGTGCTTTAAACCTTCTTCACAGTATCTATATAGTGTTCTTTCTGTTACGCCAAGGATAGCACTTGCACTCTTTGCATTTATCAATTGAAATTGTTCTAAACTCTTCATAGATAAAAAATTATTTAATTTTTTGATAGTTAAAACCCCCTCATTGTGTTCATTAATTTAAACGCTATAGAATATTTCCAATAAGTTAAAGACATATAATGAACAACTCCTTGTAAAGATAGAACTACAATTAATATAGTTATAAATATTTTATGCCATTTGCTTTCATTTCTATATATAAAGCAAAAGACTGTAAAGGCTATTGCAAAAACGATACTCTTGACCAACTCTATACCTATTAAAGAGTATGCCCAATTAAATAATAGATAAAAAAGTATTAACCACTTTAAATATTTTGAAATAAACAATAGTTTGCGAAATCTTTTAAACAAAGAAAACGCCAATAACAAAATTGAAATTATATGCATAAAAGATGTAGTCAATAGTATCACCTCTCTTACTTTTATTTTTAGGCAATTTTACTTATATTACTTAATCCCAAATATCGTGTTGACAAATTAGCCATCAGATGCATTAATCCTCTTCATCTTTATGCTAACATGCTTCAATCCCTTAGTCAATAGTATTTGAGAATATTATTAACTATTTTTCATATATTATTCTATCCCCAACCGAAATATCGCATTTTTCTATCGTTCCTGCAGGTAATTCGACTACATATTTTGCTTTTCCGTAGATTTTTGATATTCTTGAAGGTTTCATCTTTTCTATAGAGGCAACTATTTTATCCTCTTTGTTCACGAAAAGAACATCTATCGGAAATTTCATAAAGAATGTGTGGATAGAATTACAAGGAATAATAAGTAAACCTTCTCCTTTATTTAGTTTTTCACGGAACATTAAACCTTTTAATCTATCAAAAAAAGAATCTGCGATTCCAAGATTTTTGCATATCACTTTTGAATTCTTTTCATTATAAGCCCTCATATAAAAACCTCCTCTACACATTAATAAGCAAAAATTAAGAACTCACTATATTTTCTAACTTTATTAGCATATTCATATTCAATTTCTTTAACATCTATGTGTGTTTTATATTTATGTATAATATCAATTAAATTCTCCAATGAAAGCCCACCGTTATTATTATAAGAAAATATCCACAACGGAATATGATTTGATTTTTCTAATAAAGAATTAAAGGCTTTATCGTGTTTTGAACCATAAGAGAAATCACTATTTTGCTTTTTAACTTGTTTTAATTTTCCGATTTTCGGTTCATCTTTCCAATAATGAATATAGATTTCTATAAAATTATAGAAATGTTCATATTTACTGAAACTCTTTCCTCCATAAGGAGGGTCAAAATAAACGGCGTCTGCATTTGTTATTTCAAGTATTTTTTCTGCATCAGAAGAATACGCTTTATTGTTCATATTATTATCAATAATTAAAGAATTGTACTCATTTATTACTTCATTAAAGTATTCTTTTATAGATTTAACTCCCATATTTGTCATTTTTGTCGTTGTAAATCTTCCATAAGGTGCTTTCTTTAGAATTGCTTGTGCAATAGAAGCAAATGCAATTGCTCTTTTATATTCACAATCTAAACTTAAGATTGCAAAATACAAATCGTCTAAAAACTTTGTATCTTCTAATTTAAAGAATAAATCCGTATATTCATTTTGAATAAAAGTTTCTCCACTTGTAGGTGGATTTAATAAGAAGTTAATTTCGTCTTTTGATAATTGAATTTTATTATTTTCTATTAAGGCTTTTGCCATATAAAAATTAAACAATAAAAAGTCATTTGAAATAACTTCAAAGCCTTTTTGTTTATATAAATAACTAACAACCCCTGTTCCTGAAAAGGCATCTATAATTGTTTTCACATTATGCTGTTTTAAATAAGGTGCAGTTTCTTTCCATATCCAAGGAAGCAATTTAACTTTACTTCCTAAATATCTTGTTGTATAAGTTTTGATTTCTTTACTCATTCTATCCCCCCTTATAATTAAATATTAAATAATATAAACAATACAGTAGCGATAAAAAGATTTGGTCCATAAGGAAGATAATCTTTTCTTCCAATTAATTTGAATATCATTAAAAATAAAGAAATTAAGCCTCCGATTATTAAACCACTTAACAATGAATATACAACCAATTTCTTACCTACAACTATTCCTGCTAAAAATGCGTATTTTACATCTCCACCACCCATACCTTGTGGATAAATAATTGCAAGCACAAATATAATAGCAAATGCTATAATTCCTCCAAGAATAAGATTTTTAAAATCAGAAGTGAAAAAAGATAGGATTATGCTTAAAACAATCGAAGGTAAAACAATTTTGTTTGGAATTAAAAAACATTTTATATCTATATACGCAAGGCATTGCATAATAGATAACACAATTATATAAAATATTTTATAAGAATAAGGTATATCTCTTGATACAATAAACAAAGACCATGCAATATGTAGTAAAAAGTAAGGTATCATTGGTTTTGATTTTATGAATGGAATCATTAAAGCATATGCGTCTATTCTACTATCTTCAGATATTTTGTATTTGGTGGAGATAAAGTACAAAAATCCACATAAAATTAATCCAATTGAAAATATAATTACATTAAAAATGTTAAACACCCCCTATTAAAATGTTAAAAAAGAAATCTATAAATCCTAAAGAAATTTTATAATAAATTTCTATATATATCAAATATTTAAGGCTATTTTTCCACAAAAGAAAAAACACGATGGAATTAATCCATCGTGTTAAAAATGGGGTTTGAGAAAAGGTTACTTTTTTATAGGCTGAACCAAAATAAATCTATAGACCTCTTTCGGTTCTACGCCACTTATACGCTTAACCGCAAACTTAACTGTTTCCCTAATTAAATCTTTATCCAAAAGATCAGATGACTTTTTGGAATGAAGGGAAAACATAATTGCCGTTTTAATCTCTTCCTGCTTCTCATTGATACTTGCGATTTGGTCAGGCTCAACTCTAACAGCGATGCCAAGGGCGACAGCATTGAGAGAATGAGTTTCTCCGTCCAACACATAAGTCGGAACATCTTTGCTATCGACCTCAACCACAACCTTATGGAAAGCATAGACATCTTTTTGACCTTTCAACTCTTGATATTGAGTGTTTTCTTCAAGAAGAGTATCATAACTTTCCAAGAGTTCATAGTAATTAGCAGGTTTATTTTCATTGAGAGATTTTCTCATGAGATATTCATAATGTGCCTGCACAGGTTCAACAAACTCCTCTTTTTTATTGAAAGAAGAAGTCATTGATCCCAAGAACTCTTCTGGATTGAAGTTTTTAGGAAGGTTGCTGTTAAAGAACTCCTTAATAGTGTCAAAAGACAACCCATTAGGAGAAATGTTCTCACTCTTTCCTCCACCGAAGTTGAAGTTCAAGAGTTGAGAAATGAAACCATTTGCATTTGCCCTATCCATAATCGGAGTTTTGAAGGCAAAGGATGCAACTGTTAAAAGTATCATCCCGCCAATAAGAAGGAGAGAAAATACTTTTGCCAATTTTTTGGACTTATACCTGACTGTAATCTGCGAATAATCACTGTCAGGTGCAGAATCCTTTTCCTCCTTATTCACCTTTTGAGATGTTCTTTTACGAGGTTTAACCTTTACCTCTGCAACAGGGGTTTCAGCCTTTTCTTCTGTTTTTTCAGACGCTTCATTGGAAGAATCATCTGTATCAGAAGAATTTGCGTCACCCGTAGTAGATGTATTAGAAACATCTATATTGACAGAGTTATCGGTAGAGGATGTGTTGTTATCCACATTGTTCCTGTTAGAATCATCCTTTTGTTCAGGTTGTGCGGGAGGATTTTGAGTAGGAAGATTGGTGTTAGTGGCAGGTTGCTGTTGAGTCTCCTTTTTAATCTCATTTGCATTGAGAACAACTTTCGGAGACTTGGGATTTTTATTAGCACCCTTATTGCCATTTCCACCATTTTTATTAGGTTTTTTATTTGAAGAAGAAGTGTTAGACTTCTCTTCTTTTTTGTCTTCATTCTTCCCTCCTTTTGTGGCAGAATCTGCAGGAGCATTTGTGTTGGTAGTAGGTTTTGCATCGGCAGAAGTATTAGCGTTAGTAGCGGTATTAGCGTTGGCGATATTTTGTGCGAGAGCCTTTTCTTCTTTTTCGATTTCTTCGGCAATTGCCAAAGCATCTTTACCCTTTCCAGTTACAAGATTTTCAAACTTATTTTTCATAACAAGAACCTCCTCTATCTTAGATATAATACTTTGCTATCTTGAGTTTAAAGCATTTATAATAAAAAATCAATGCTATCAAAAACATTTATAAACCCTATTGTAAAATTTTTTATCTATGATATAATTAAAGTAAATAACTGTAGAGAAATATAATTATTCATCTTTATTTTCTCTACAAGTTATTTAAATCCTGCATTGGTTATAAAGTCAACTCGTAAGAGAAATCTAAAAGGAGGTGACGTTATCGTGCCTAAACGAAAAAGGGCACGGGGAAAATATGGAAACATAATCACTGAAGAATTTCAAAATACATATATTGATGCATGGTCAAATAATAAAGGAGATTCCGATGACATACTGATGTTGAGTTTTTTCATTAAGACAGAAGATAATTCATTAATTCAAATCATGGTTTCTGAAAATCAATTATATAACGGAATCTATTATATCGCAAAATTCAAATACAAATCAGGAGATAAAAATAAAATAATATGTGAAGATGTAGATGTTTTACATGATCCTCGAAAGAGTAATTTAGAGGGTCTGTTTGAACAACTCCCTGAAATTGCCCGTAAATATCAAGGAATTTTACCAGACAATTTGCCTCTTGAATTTAATCCTTTTGAAAAAATAAAAGAATTACCTATATTGGTTATTGAATAATTTAAAAAAGGTGAACGTATGTTTATAAATTTGAGAAGGTTACAAGAAATCTTAAATAAAATTCCTTCTGAAAGCATAGGAGAAGATGTTATTTTGTGTTTTGACAAAACAGGCTTTTATTTGAAGGGTAAAAATAATGAAGATACGAAGGAATTAAATAATAATTGGAAGTGGTTGATTACTCTTTTAAATCAAGAGGCAGGAGTAGAAGAAATGTTAAGTGTTTCAGATATTGCTGAACACTTAAGGTGTAGTAAAGCAACTGTATATTCTATACTTAAAGATGAAGAAAATCCTAAATTGCCCTTTATACAAACACCGAAGGGAATTAGGATTAAAAGTTCGGACTATTTTAAATTTTTAAATGATTGTTATATTGAATAACTAAAAAGAGGCCTATTAACAGCCTCTTTTTTAATTTTATATGATATATTACATGTTAGCAAAAACTTGTGGTAAATATAGAATAGCAGGACCGAGCAGAATAACGAATATGGATGGGAATATGAACAAAATCATAGGGAATAGCATTTTAACAGGTGCTTTAAATGCTTTTTCTTGTGCTCTCTGTTTTGCAGCCATTCTCATTTGTTTAGATTGAACTTTAAGAAGTTTTGACAATCCAACACCTAATCTATCTGCCTGAATAATAGCAACTACGAATTGTGATAATTCTTTAACTTCTGTTCTTGTAATCATATTTCTCAATGCTTCTTTTCTTGATTTACCAATTCTAATCTCGGTTAATACTCTATTAAATTCTTCTGAAATAGGACCATCCATTGTTTCTGCCACTTTATCCATAGCAGAGTCAAAACCTAATCCTGCGTCAACGCTAACTGTAAGCAAGTCAAGGGTGAAGGGAAGTCTTTTTCTCACTTCGTCTTGTCTTTTAGTTATTGCTTTACTTAAGAAGAAACTCGGCAAGACCATACCAAAACCTGCAAACATTATAAATAGCATAATAACAGTTACTAAAGGTGTTCCCATAATAGTGAGGAATACACAAAGGAACAATGGTAAAACAATTCCAAATAAACCTTGAATACCAATAAGTTCCGAAGCAGTCATTCCTTTTGGGTTTCCTGCTAAAACCATTTTTTCATTCATTCTATCTATATAACTTTGTGGCGTAAATCGCATCATTAGTTTTGACATTCTCATTATATATGGATAGAAAATTCTTTCCCTTAAAGGCAAATCTTCTATATTTCTTTTAGAAACTTCATCAAAACCATCAGAGTCAAGGTTTAACTCTTCAAGTCTTTTTTTCAACATAGCCTCATTTTTGGAAACAGATAGAGCAAATACGAAAGCCCCTACTGTCATAACTCCCAATACTATGAAGGCAATTACATAACCCATTAACTCACCTCCTTATCTCCTTTTAGAAGTCGACTTTAATAATTCTTGTAATCATATAAACACCTAATAATTCAAAGAAACCTGCAAAAGCCAACATTACTTGACCTGCGGTAGTCGTAAACATAGGTGTCATATATTCAGGGTTAATAACATACATGATTGCACCTAATGCAACAGGAAGTCCACAAATAATCATAGCAGATAGTCTTCCCTGTGCAGTAAGAGTTTTAATTTCACCTTTAATCTGAACTCTGTCTTTAATAGTTTCCAAAATTACTTCAATAATTTCTCCGAGATTACCACCGACTTGTCTTTGAATTAAAACGGCAACAACTACTAACTTTAATTCATCACTATCTACCCTATGAAGCATGTTTTTTAAAGCAACTTCCAAATCCTTACCGATTTTTGTTTCATGCAAAACTCTTGCGAACTCTTCAGAGATAGGTGGGTCCATTTCTTCTGCCACAATTTCAAGAGATTGAGTGAAACTCATACCTGCTTCCAAAGAGTTTCTTATCAAAGACAATGCAGGAGGAATTTGTTCCTCAAAAAGGTTCTTTTTCTTTTCCTTCGCAAAATTAACGGCAATCGGAGGAACAAACCACCAAGCAACTGTAAATAGTAGGGCAACCATTGTATTTTTTGAAAGGAGATAAAGGATTAAAAAGGCTATTATGGTAGAAATATATCGTAATTTAATATATTCATGAGCCTTTAATGGTATACCTGCTCTTAACAATTGTAGTTCTATTTCTTTATATCTTATTTCTTTCTTTGTTAAAGGAACTTCTTCCTCTTCGGTATTTTTTTCTTCTCCATAGGAAATAGCATCTTGAAGTTTTGCTTTCTTTTCTTGTTTTTTATCTTTCTGTGTTATAAGAAAGACTACGACCAATACTACCACTATGAAGATTAACAGATATATCATTGCATACACCACCTTTCAATTTTAAAAAAGGGGATATTATTTTTTATAGAAAATATCCCCTTCTACTTCTATACCGTAAGCCTCGAATGCATCCATGAAACTTGGACGGATACCTGTAGGCTCTAATTGTCCAACAATTTTTCCGTTTTTATCGAAGCCTGTTCGTTTGAATACGAAAATATCTTGAAGGGTAATTACATCTCCTTCCATTTTTTGAACTTCTGTTACATTGACGATTTTACGAGAACCATCTTTCAAACGGCTTTGTTGAATAATTATATCAATAGCAGAAGAAATCTGTTCTCTGATAGCCTTAACAGGAAGTTCCATACCTGACATAAGAACCATTGTTTCAAGACGGGCTAACATATCTCTTGGAGAGTTAGCGTGGCCTGTGGTCATAGAACCATCGTGACCTGTATTCATAGCCTGCAACATGTCAAGTGCTTCTCCACCACGACACTCACCAACGATAATACGGTCAGGTCTCATACGCAATGAGTTCTTAACAAGATCACGGATTGTAATTGCTCCTGTTCCTGAAATACCTGCAGGTCTTGCTTCCAATGTAACAACATGAGGCTGTCTTAATTGTAATTCAGCAGCGTCTTCTATTGTTACAATTCTTTCATCGGCAGGAACGAAACTTGAAAGAACGTTTAGAGTGGTAGTTTTACCTGAACCAGTACCACCCGATACAACAATATTTAATCTTGCTCTAACACAAGCCTCCAAGAATTTTGCAACTTCAGGAGTAAATGTGCCGAACTTGATTAAGTCATCAACAGTAAATGGGTCTTTGGAGAATTTTCTGATTGTTAAACAAGGTCCTTTAACAGCCAATGGAGGGATAATTGCGTTAACACGGGAGCCATCGGGCAATCTTGCGTCAACATATGGATTAGATTCATCCACGTGTCTGTTTAAAGGACTGATAATTCTATCAATAACCTGTAATACATGGTTATCATCATCGAAGAAAACATCAGTTAATACTAATTTACCTGATCTTTCTACATAAACCTGATTTGCATGGTTGACCATAATTTCGGAAATGGTTGGGTCAGCCAACAATGGTTCAATCGGTCCAAGGCCGATAGTATCGTAAAGTAAGTTTTTAGACAAACTTAACTTATCTTCTTTTGTTAAGGGCAAGTTTTGCATTTCTACCAGTTCTTCGATTCTTGCTTTAACATTATTTCTAAATTCGGGGTCATGGGATTTTGCCTTTAATTCTTCTAATGAAATTTCTTCAATTAAGGTGTTTTGGATAGAGTTTTTAATCTTAAGAAAGACAGACCTTTTCATATTAGTTCTACTTAACGAACTGTCTACTTTTGGATCAGACACTTCAACTTTTGGTTTATCTTTTTTCTCTTCCTTATCCTCTGTTTTATCTGTAGAGGTAGTTTCAAGAACTTCTTCTGTTTTTGTTTCTAATTCTTTTTTAATATCTTCATTATTTTCTATCTTCTTTTCTTTGTTACTAGGTTGATTTCCCACAGTTTCACCTAATTTTTTCTGTTGCAATCTTTCCCATAAACTTGTTGACATTAAATCACCTCCCTCTCTATAAAACAACTATTATTTAGAAAATAGTCTGCTGAATAGACTACCTGATTGTTTGTTAGATTTTAATGCTTCTTTTCCATCGCTTTCTTTATTATTCAGAATGTTATCTACTAATGATTTAATGCTCTTTGCAACATCTGAAGTTGGGAAATCTGAAACGATGATTTTATTGTAGTTAGTTGCTTGTGAAACAATCGCATCATTTTTTGGAATATAACCTAAGAGTTCATACTTGAATCTCTTTGAAACTTCTTCAACAGGAATACTGCTTCTGTCATACTTATTAATAATAAGTTTAATTTTTTGTTTTGCTTCATTATCATCAAAGAGTTCTTCAAGTGTTTCAATGGTTAATTTTGTATTTTTAAGATGAACTAATTGTGAAGATGAAACAATACAAATGATATCAGAAGCATCTACAGCAGCCATAGTTGATTTATGGAAGCCTTGCATACTATCTATAATGATATAGTCAAACAATCTCTTTGAAATTGTTATTGTTTTTTGTAATAATGCAGGGTCTATAATATCGGCATATTGAGGTTTTTTAGGTGCTGCTAATACCCAAAAACCTAATTCATGTTCAACCAAATGTGCTTCTAAAGCGTCTTGGTCAATGTCCTTCATGTCATTTAAGTCAGCAATCGTTCTGTTTGGTTTCAAATTACTGAGGTAAGATACATCACCAAACTGTAAATCATAATCCAACAATAAAACTTTTCCATTATCGCCTTTATTTTTTAATCTGTTGGCAAGTTCTGCTGCCATGTTAATAGCGATAGTGGTTTTTCCTGTTCCACCTTTTGAGGAAATTAATGAAACAACAAAGCCATTTTTATCGCTAATAGCGAACTCATATTTTCTATTGGTAGTTACCAACTCAATAGCGGAACTTACCAATCTTTCATCAAAATCTTCTAACGCAACGAAATCTCTTGCACCTGCTTTCATAGCCTCTCTTAAATCTTTTGGCTCTTCAAAAAGAGAAACTATAATAACAGTGGTGGAAGGAAACTCACTGACAATTGCACGACAATACATTAAAGCATCCATATCTTTTTCTTTGGATGACTTCAAATCTTTGGACAATATAACTAATTCAGGACGGTGAGTTCTTACTGCTTCTAAAAACTTAGGACCGTCTCTAAAATCTCCAATCACATTAAAATTCTTGTTATTCGCAATTAAAGCACTTAATTTTTCTTTGGATTCATTATGAACTTCACCAATAATGGTTGTAATAGGTCTCAATATACATTCACCTCTCTTCCTTTCAAATTAATCCCCCACTTCATCAATGTAAGTGGGGGAGTTTTTCATCGCAATGAACATTGCAATATTTTGCGTTATCCACTTATTAATAAATCCTCCCTCACTTATTTGATGAATTTTAAGTAAAGACTTGATATTTATGTTTATATATTACTACATTTTGTTCATTATGGCAATTTAACAAGACCTCTACTTTATTTTTATGGGAGTTTATTTTAAAAACCTTACGGAGCGTTATTTCTTATTGGAATCTGTTTTAGAAGAATCTGTTTTAGAAGATTTATTTAAATTGTCATAATAGAAGCCTTCATATTTAAGTTTTTCTCTAATATGTTGAACGTCACCTTGACCGTATTCAAGCAATTCTTCTTCTGCTTGACGAAGTTCTGTGAATTTCTTAAGCATTTCTAAATATTCTTTTGACTTAAATGCTTCGGTATCTCCAAAGAAAGACTTAGCATTGATAGCGTCAATTTCTTTGTAGTCATCTTTATCCATAACAGAAGTTAGGATGAAAGAAATTGCTCCATGGTTTTGAGCCCAAGCAAGTTTTTGAGCATCTTCTGGCTTTACTTCTAAAGTCATATTAGCGAAGTTACTTGCGTCTTCTTCAGTATGTCCAATACTCATGTTCTGACCAATTGCAATAACAGGAACATCATACATAAAGAAAGTAGTAATGTCATCTCCTGCAACATCAGAAGCGAAGTTACCCAAGACATTTACTTTATCTCCTACTCTGATCATTCCACCTGCACTTGTCAATTCTGAAACTGCAACAGTAAATGCAACATAACCTTCTCTTAATTGATAAGAAAGGTAATTAGTATTTGGGTCAGCAATTTTTGTTTTTAACAGTTGTTCACCTGCATTCATAGGAATAAGAGAAATCATTCCTACTGCATCTTCTGCAGTTATAATAGCCATAGGATGAACATATTCTGCAGGGATTTGCTGAACCTGTATCATTTCTGCTGTAATTTCAGTTCTTGCAGGAATATCTTGTAGTACAACAACTACATTTACTAACTGAACTTGTTCATCTTGTGCAATTTCATCGCCACCTTTATTGCCACCACTATTGGTAATCATAAAAAAGATAGCAACAGCAATAACACCTACGAGTAAAGCCAAAATCCAAGCACGTGAACTTCTCATTGTTTCAAGCCTCCTTTCCTCTTAACATTTAATCAAAATTTGTGCTATTCCTTTTAAAAATGTTTAAAATATTATAAATAAAAGCATTAAACAAATAAGTTGAAAGTAATTTAAGAACTTTTTATTCTAATAGAAAGTTCTTATATTACTTCAACTTTATTTTACACTATTATTAAAGAACCATCAAATTGAATTAAATAAAAAGCATTTTATAATGCTTCATTTTTAAAATTTATTCTACACAAAGATGCTTCATCCTGCAAAACATCTTGTTTTATTAGAAACAATTTGCAAAATAGACGAAAAAATAGAGGTGGTTTTTTATAACCACCTCTAAATTTTACTTGAACAAACCTTCTAATTCTGCCAACTTCATTATTAGCAAATTTTCCACGGAGATATTATTTTTCTCCGCCTCTTCCTTAATCTTTTCTTTATATTTAGTCATTAAGACTTGGAAGAGGATTAAAGCAGGGTCAACTCCTATATATTCCCCAAGAGTTTGTATGGTCTTCCTATACATAATAAGATTTTGAGGAGTTAAATGCAGGTTGTTTAAAAGAGTTTCAACTGACTTAATAGCCTCAAAGGAATGACGGAGATTTTTTGCTCCACATTTCTTCAAAGCAATCAGAATTTCATACTCTTCCAAACTTACCGAGTTCTCTAAAAGTTTAAGGAAGTCGATGGGGTCAAAGTCATTAACCAAGAGGTCATTCAAATCCTTATTCGGAAGTTGAATAATGCGAACCTTCGTTTGAGGGCAAGCATCTTGAATGAGTCTTGCCCTTTTTATATTTGCTGTTTGTCCTGCGAAGTTTGCATCATTATCCCCTGCAAGGAATAGTACCTCAAAGTTTGCTCTTTGTACCAACGGCAAATGTTTTTGTTCGCTAAAACCGTTTGTGCCAAAGGAAGCAAAAACCCCAAGGTCTGAAGGTTTGATACTGAAACCTTCGGGCAACTCTCCTTTCTTCTCTTTCTCCACCAAGCGATCTATAAAAACCTGACCTGCAATTGTATCCAAACAACCTTCAGGCATGATTGCAAAGCGTTTTTTTCTTGCTTCGGCGAAGTTAAACAGAGGGAAGGAAGAATTCATATACCTATGTTTTAGTGATTTATCTAAATCACTTTTAATGAACATAGGTAATGCCCTACTGTAAAAGTTTACGGGGTCAGAAGACTTGGCATTGAAGTTAGAAGAAAGAGGGTTATCTCTGTCGGCAAACAGAGGTATAATTACCCTACCCCAATACAAGTCATTCCCCTTTTTACTTAATAGGCCTTCTTCTCGAATTTCTTCGATAGTAAAGCCTGTTTTTAAGAGAAAATCGGTCAAAGTTCTCTTACCTGGTGCGTATCCCAAGAAATAACGTCTTACATACTCAATCGGGATTTTACGCTCCTGTGTGAGATACTCTAACGCTTGTTTCCCCTCTTCTTCAAAAAGAGTTTTGTTCCAGAAGAACAAAGCATAAAGTCGCAGAAGTTTTGATCTCTGTTGCTTTTTAATCTCCATCTGTTCCTCTTTGGAAAGAACCTTTCCTTGGGGTTGAGGCAGAGGTTTGCCGAGATAATTGTGGTAGAGGTCTATAATAGCCTCTTCCTCGCTATCAAGATGATGAACTAATTGCCAATACTGGAACATATTTAATCGACCATTATGTTCACCATCATGAATTGAACAGGTAGGATTATTGCAGAAATACGCTCCTTCAATGCCATTTGCAAGGTCATGGTCTCTTAATCTACCTGCGTCCAATGTAGAAGTGGGATGAAATTCGCAACGAACTCCATACCAATCTCCCATCTGTTGAACTTTGGTGCGTTCAGAAACCAATTTCACGAATGAAATCTCTTTTATACAAAGAAGTCTCATCTCTTTCAACTGTTGGGGAGAATATTTCTTCGCTATCATTCCAATTGTCATTTGTTTGACCTCCTTCTCTATCTTTAGATACCAAAAACATTTTTAAAGTGATAATAACTTTACATATCTTTTTTATACATTCTTAAATATAATCCTTTTATTTAAATTAGTTGACAGGAAATTAATAGCCCTCCCTTTGTTCTATTAAAAGGAGGGCTATATTTTATACATATCCGTATTTCTCTGCCAACTTGTTAAGTATAATATTTCCTTGTTCCTCTGTTATGGTATCCCAAGAGAAGTTATTCCCTATTGTAGTTACTGCAATCTTTGTAATTTCTTTTATATCTATTTTCTTTCTATCTCTATAACGGGAGAGTTTTTCTTTCTGTTCATTTGTTAAGCCTCTCCTATTACCTGCATTTGCGTTTCCTGTATTTACTGCAGGTTTATTCTGTTGTGATTGTTGGTTTTGCTGATTTTGATTTTGTGGATTTTGTGGTGGGTTTTGAGGTTGAGATTGATTTTGAGGAGTGTCCTTCTTGTTCTGATTATTGATATATTTCTCAATAAATTCTTTTGCCTTTGCTTTGAGAACAGGTTCTCCTTGAAATCTATCAGAAGCAAACCACTTAATTGCTTCTACACCTCTACTTGTTGAAGCAATTTCTGCTAATGTTTTACCGTTAAATTCTCCAAAAGTAACTTTATAATCACGACAATCCAAAGCGTGGTTTAAATCGGTTAATCCGAAAAACTCTTTTCCCATATTAACTCTTGCTCTTTTTGCGGCAATACCATATGGGAAACCTCTTTGGAAATTAGTAATCGATTCATTACCAACTTCTCCAACTCCACATTTCTCAATTCCTCTTTTATCTCGTCCTCTGCACAAAACAGCGAAATAAACAATTCCTGTTGGAACTTCTGCCTTCTCTTCCTTGCTTTTAGCAGCAGGGCGTAAATCCATTTGATTCGCATATAAGGTTTCATAACCAACAATCGAAATATTAAATTTATTGAAAGCCCAATTGAAAAATGCAGCGGAAATGTCATAACCTCCACCCTTTGTTGGGTGTAATTGATACACATACTCTGGAGGAACTAAATGTTTTTCTCCATTGTATTCAAACCAATATCTCGGTGTCTTTTCATTATTAGCCAATGCCACCCCTCCTTTTTTATTTTAATAATATCACAAAAATTTATAAATGTAAATAGAAAAATCACCCCTTTATAGGAGTGATTCTTCTAAAATATCAGATTGTTTAGTTCTGCCCATCAACAGAAGCAAGATAATCGAAAATCGTCATCTGATTCTTTTCCCAATCTTCTGGAAATACATAATCATCAGAAGATTCCGTTTCTGCTTCCATTTGTGAGATTTGTGGAGTAGCAATTGTCTGCTCACTTTGAAGCAGTGCCATTGCCCTTTCCTTGAGGTTTCTCAAACCATCTTTTAAGGATTCAAGAGGGGTGATTTCACCAGAGAACCTCACAAGATTCTGCTCATTAGCAGGAGAAACGATAGGAGTAGGAACTTCTTCCTCTTTGTCTTTCAGAGAACCGTATCTACGTTTTGTTTCAATACGGACTCTTTCGATGGTACGAGATTTCTCCTCGTCATTTCCTCCAAGAGAGAGGATAAGTTCCTCTTTCTTCATACGGCGGAAATTCGGAATACGCCCGTTAGCAAGAGCAGCCAACTCGACATATTTCATTCGCCTTAATACATCTATCGGAGGAATTTCATCTGTGGAAGGAGTATTCTCTTCTACCTGTATCGGAGAAGCCTCTTCCATCGGCACAATGTCGGTAGCAGTTTCTTCCGTAGCGGCTACCTCTTCTGCGGCAGACACTAACTCTGCAACAGGAAGATTTTCGGTTTCCAAAAGGTCATTAGTAGGTTCAGTTTTGAGAAGTTCTGCTTCTTCGGTTTTAAAATAACCATAGAAGTAGTGTTCGCAAAACCTACAATAGCCTGCCCAATCATAAAGATTAAGCAATGCCTTCATATTTTCCCCTGCGAAATCCGAATCTTCTTTCGTGAGGATTTCAAACTCTTCCCCACACTTATTGCATTGTGTCATCTCAACAGGTTCAATGTAGATAGGATTCTTTCCTCCCTGCTCTTTGTAGAGACGATGACGGACATAACCTGCATAGACATTATAACGTGCCTGTTTCTTCTTTTCGGAAAGGACTTCTTCCTTTCTCGGTTTCTTTTTCTCCTGAAAATATTCCTTTTCAAGAGAAACAAGTTCGTCCTCTGCAGGACCTTCGAGTAAATCCAAATACTCGTCAACACTCATACCCATTTCTTTCAGCGACATAGAACTTACAAACATGTTAATCCATCCTTTCTATCTTCTGAATTTGATTTTTAGCCACTTCAAATGGCTAAATGTCTTTAGTTCTTGATAATAAATATCCATTTAATATATTATACAACAATTTATAATGTCCTTGTATATAAGGATAGAAAAAAAGGGTGTATAAATACACCCTTTGTTTTTTAAATTAATTTTAATTTACGATAAGAACATTAGTTGTTCTTAGAATTTTGCTGTGACTGTTTACGCAACAGTTCACGAAGTTCCGCATTAAGTTGTCTCTGTTCAGCAAGTTCACGGGATAACTCAAGTTGCTGTTTACGAATCTGATTCAACTCACGAGACTCTATGGACTGATAGCGTCTGTAAGTGGAATCGATTGTTTTAGTTGCTTCAGTGTAACGTTTTTTCATAGGCTTTACAACTAAAGCAATAACGAGTTTGATAGCGAGAACTGCGAGGCAACCAAAAATAGCGGCGAACTGAATTAACTGTTGATTTGTCATAAACATAATAAAAACACTCCTTTTTTAAAAATAATATTATAGTTGGTGGTATGATATATTTAAACAACATCTTTGAGGAGAAGATGTTGGAATAGTGAAAGTAAAAAGGCTTATTTGGGTGAGTGGCTGACTGTAAAGGTAATAACGAAGTTGTAGAAGGTGAAAAAAGACATTTATTATATTATACAGTTGCTCCTAAAATCCTTTTTTAAAACATAAAAATTTTTTATAAAAATATTTCGTTTACACTAGAAATATGTTAATATATATATTAAAAAAGGAGGGGTTTCATGGATATTTCTAAATATATCAATAAAGATATGAAAATTTGTTTTTATACGGAAGATATGATTCAAAATCTTACAGAGGATAAAATAAAAGAAATTATAAATAAAGAAGAAGTTTATCAAATAGAAGAAATCGGAAGTCATTTTATAATTTATGATAATTTTTATGTAGATTTAGATTTCATAATTTACCATACTATTTTTATGAAAAACAATGAAGTAATTGATATGTCAGCATTAAGAAAAGAATTTGAGGAATTATATCCTAATCATAACAAATTTAATATTAAAGTCATAAACGAATTTATTAAAAAAGGTTATCAGTACATATTCTATCCATATCCTATTCAGGAAATAAATTTAGAAAATATAGATAAGAATAAGATGTTTACAGTTACTCATATAGATATTGGTGGAATATGTAGCGAAGGTGGTTTTTTGGATATGGAAGATACGCTTTTTAAATGTATTTTCTTTGATTTTGAAGGGAACAAAGTTGATTTAACTCCTTTACAAAATTTATATAAAAACAGATGGACATAATAAAAAGCACTCTATCAACAGAGTGCTTTTTATTTTTTATAAAATCTTAGCCGAAAACCACGACGGCTTCAGCCTCGTGGATGAAGGCTTATCCTTGCATTAATGGCTTTC
>ENA-OWPA01001312-OWPA01001312.1-bioreactor-metagenome-genome-assembly--contig:-NODE-1312-length-17275-cov-4.341086_pt1 | contig 17275 bp, 12 predicted proteins | sample MGYA00238139_ERZ651803 | MGnify/ENA primary metagenome ERZ651803 (study PRJEB26909, sample SAMN07631231) | bioreactor metagenome | isolation source: Switchgrass digestor | place: USA: Dartmouth...
GCGCCATTAGCTCAGTTGGTAGAGCACCTGACTCTTAATCAGGGTGTCCCGGGTTCGAGTCCCTGATGGCGCACCAATAAAAAACCGTCAATCTCATAGATTGACGGTTTTTTATTGAAATTGAGGGATATAAAATATTCTTTAAAATAAATATCCGTGAAGCTGGTTTAAGGCCCCACGGATAAGGAAAACTTGATGTGTACCTTTTAAAAGAACCGATTATGCCAGTATAAATGCTCCTCGAGATTGCATTATTTCGAAATCAGACCCCGGATACAGATTATAATATTTTAACATCTATCCTTTTTCCGGATAGGTGTAGTCTCCCGGTTTGGTGCTGAAGGTTATATTTCTGCCGTCACTTTCAACTACCACAGTACCGTTCTGATCCGTCCTGTAGACCTTAATCCCCTTATTTTTAAGTCGTTCCATGACTTCTTTGTGGGGGTGTCCGTATTCATTGTCCTTTCCCGTCATAATGACGGCATATTCCGGATCAACTTCTTCCAAAAACTCCGGTGTAGTGGATGAACTGCTCCCGTGGTGCCCTACTTTTAGGACATCTGCTTTCAAATCATAACCTTTTTGGAGCATCTCCTCCTCCGATACATCTTCAGCATCGCCGGCAAAGAGAAAAGAAGTCTCTCCAAAGGTGAGCTTAACTACTGCGGAATAGTTGTTCAGATCCTTATATTCGCCGCTGTTGGGGGCAAGAAACAAGGACTCAATCCGGGAATCAATGGCAATATCCCTTCCGCCTTCAGCAGTGTTTATCTTGAGGCCCTTATCCTTGACCGCTGCCAGGACATCCTCAAAGGTTTTTGTCGCATTCACAGCTTTGGGCATATAAATTTTCCCTATATCAAAATTCCTGATGACCGTATCCAGCCCGCCTATATGATCTTCATGGGGATGAGTGCCAACTGCAACATCAATCCTGCTTATGCCCTGATTTCTCAAGTACTCCACCACATCATCACCATCGTTATTGTTGCCTGCATCAATGAGCATAACCTTTTTGCCCGGCGTTATTATCAATATGCTGTCAGCCTGGCCTACATCTATATAATGGATAATGAGCTTTCCATCTTTTGCCGGTGCTGCCTTACCACCGCCGTAATCCGCACCCGTTTCATCCTTACCGGGTATGACCTCATCTTCTTGATTTCGAGGGGGACCCCCGGCTTCATCCCCTCCGGTTTTCATACCGTCATCAGGCTGTATTGCTCCTTCCGCAGTCTTTCCTGTGTTATTTCCCACATCAGGCTCACGGTAGGATAAGTCTGAATTCAGTAAGCCAAATCCAATTAGAAAAACAAGCGCACTGTAAACCAGGGTCGCCAGGGTCATTTTCCAGCGGTTTTTGCTCCTGTAACCAGGTAGTTTCAATTGCGTCATCCTCTCAAAATGTGTTTTTAGTATAGTCAAAGGTTAATACATACTACAACATGATAAACAAGCCAGGTAGAAGAATCAATGCTTCAAAAATGTAATAGTTGTATACCCGTTACACTTGTGGTAAAAAACTCCACCAGGAAAAATATATGCTCCTATGCCATGTAGCAGACTGAAGAATACACAATAATCATTCCCAGACATCTTCTGCCAGTTTCAGAATCCTTTCCCGCCTTCTCTTTGTCTCTTCCTCGTCAATTGTGATGGTTTCACCATTGAAGGAAAGCACATCTCCTTCCCTGGCAGAATCGGGGATTCTCTCTTTTTCTATATTTATCATCCTTCCGTCCTCGCCTTCACATACGGCAAATCTTCCTTCAAACCTGTCAATTACGACCAGCAGACGGATCACCTCCGATAAGTCCTTTTTTCGCTTTATTCTGTGGTGCTACAACCTGAGTGTCCAGTTTATCATATATCCGCTTAAATATTTCAGCTGTATACAAAGCATCAATGTCTGCCCTGTGAAGTTCATCCCTTATGGGTATTTCCAGCCTTTCCAAAGTGCTCTTGAGGCTGAATGAATGGCCTGCCGGCAGACCACTTATCCTTGAAAACTGTTTCTGGATATCTATGCTTCCCCTTATCCATTTGGAGCCGATACGCTGAAATTCACAATTAGACTTAAGATGATGCATATCATCATGTCCCCAACTGCATAATATATAATCCTTTCCAATCCATTGACGAAATCGTGTGATCACACTTTTGAAATCCTCCGCATTATTGACGTCCGCTTGAGTTATATGGGTTTTGTTTTTAACTACGGAAAACAGTTTTTTATATAATTTGGGTTTCACAAAGGATTGAAATGTGCCCAGCACATCCAGATCCTCATTTAATTTTACCGCACCGATTTCTATTATTTCGTTAGGGTGCCGGTTTTTGAAAGGCTTGCTGTTCAACTCCAGATCAAAAATTATGTAATTCACTGACACTTTCCTTTCTGTCTTGTTATCATAATATAATTATAACAATAAAGCAGGTACTACACATCTTGTTTTGCAATACCTGCCTAAATATTTAGCGTTATGGCCAGAGAACCGGGGATAAGGCCTTATAAGGCACTCTTTTTTAAGGCTTTTATTGTATTGAATTTGCCATATCAACTTCCCTTGAAGAAAAGCGTATATATCGGTAGTATAATAATCGCCGCTGCTAACAGGATTATCATTAATGAACCAAAACGATTCTTGTCTTTCCACGTCCATATGCCATAACTCAGCGTGTACACAAAACACCACGCCAGTATAATTATTATGATGAATAAGGCAAATCCATTGATCATTTCCCCTCAGCACCTTCCGATGAAATAATTGGTATGGACTTTACCGTAAGTCCTGGTCTTCTTATCACCAGATCCACTTCTACACTAAAAGAGGTATCTTTATATTTTTGCAGCCATCCGAATTTTTCCCACTCTTCCCATGTAGCAAATTTTCCAGCTATTTTGTTACCAAATCCGAATATATCGGTATTGAATTCTTTTGAAGTCTTATATAACAAGGACTCAATCTCCCTTTTTATATATTTCTCACATTCCTTTTCCAGAATACTTGCTTTTTCCGGCTCCTGGTAGTCCATTTCACTCCCTATTGCAGAAATATCAGCCTCCAGCAGTATTTTAACGCCAATCAAAGGCTTGCCATCAACGATTTCCACACTGTGGACAGGATTTCTGCTCTTTTTCACGTTCAGGACAACATAATTATTGCTGTCATGGGGGTCCTGTAAGGTAATATTGTTATATCTAAGTTCACCGGTTACCATCATATAAAATATCGTTTCCAGTCCGCTTAATTCTCCAATCATCTTGCCACCTCTGAATACCGCCAGCCCCCTAACTTCCGCTTTGTTTTTGGCTGCCCTCGGTATTTCTCCCGCTTTATACTCCAAGTGATTAATATTGTTATCTTCTCCCATGCTTGCATCATCTTTGGGAATCTTAAAATCAGCAGAGGTCTCATATCGGTTAATTCCAGCCAGCGTCACCACAGGTTGAGCTCCAAGAGATCTGGATGCTGCTGAAAAACTATGGAGTTGTGTGTTTGCTGTAGCTCCTATGCGTTCATGGACCAATACCCCCTGTTCGTAATATTTGGCCGTATTGGTTGACAATTGCGGGGTAACAGCTTTCAGAAATTCTTCCGCACTGCTTCTGGTGACATATACAGCTGTATTGGGCCTTAATTGCCTCATGCTGGAAAGCCTGACTATATAATTCCCTATACCTTCCCGAGCCATTTCCTCTGAAAATACGATTATCTTCGTATGGGAGAGGTTTATCTGCTTGCTAACTATATTGTTGGCCATACTTATTCCGGTTAATATGGACGGCGCATCAATGGTCAAGTTATATACGGTTTTATTTTCTTCGCTTTCTCCTCCACCGCCTCCGCCGCCTCCACCTTCTCCCCCTGTACCCATAGCCAGAGGCAGTGCAAACTGCAATGTGACCTTGACCATATCCACAGTCCCTTTATCAACACCTATGGCAATTACATAAGCAAGGTCATCCACTTCTATGCTGTCATAGCATCCGCTGAGCATGAAGATTAAAAAAAACGTCAATAAAAGAAAGCCAAGTACTCTTCTACCTTTCACTGCACTCTACCGCTCCTTTCACCGTCCTTTTTCTAATCCGTGCAATTAATAGAACCATAATGGGCAATCCAAAGCTTATAAACGCAAAATAGTTTTTGGAGAACTGGGTTTCCAATTTTATGGTCTCCATCAAGCTGGGAGGTAAAAGGCTGATATTAAAAACCAGTATTGCAAAAGGTATGATCAGCGGCTTTTGGTATTTGAGCCTAAAAATTTTTGCGAATAAGTGAATTGCCAGATAAAAGGTGGCACTCAGATGAAGGAGCGCTCCTGCCGCCCATATGAAAACAAACATGGACTCAATTCTTTGAAAGAATCTTCCTATGTTTATAAGCCTCGCCAACTGGTAGATCGGAAGAAAGTTTTCCAAGGCTACAGGATAAGGATATACCAGAGCATAAACCAAGGTGCTGGTAATTAAAGCAAAACAGGACGCTCCCAATACGGAATAGCCTACTCTTTTCATATTTTTATTGGTCTTTATATATGGAGTTATCAGAAACAGCATTTCAAATAAAGAAAACATTGACAGCTGAGGGATGCTGTTGGCCGCAATAGCATCCACCCCATGCCCGAGCAAGGGATATAGATTATTAAATCTATAGTAGGGTATAACCCCCAAAATTATTATCAGATATCCTGCTACAATTACCGGGGTCAGAATAGCGGCTATTCTAACGATGGGCTCCAGTCCGAAATATGCCGCTGCAATCATTCCGGCAATAAATAAAATCAGCATGAAGCTTATGGGCGACATGGCAAAGGATATGGTTTTCATATCCTCACCAAACTCCCGCAGCATTATGGAGGCTGTAAATATCAGATACGCTATGAGCACTCCTCCTACGATGAGCTTTCCTGCAGAGCCCATGGCTCTATCAGCTATATCTATCAGGTCCATCCCCTCAAAAGGCTCATATAGCCTGGTTATGATGTAAAAAAGTATGAATGCCAGCACTGTTGTAACCAATACCAGTATCCATCCTGCATTACCGACAATTTCTTCAATCACTCTAGGGAAATTCAGAAAAATTTTAGCTCCGATTAAAATTATAAGTAAGCAATTAGCTTCCCATCTACCAAAAACAGTCTCATTCTTCATCTTTCTTTTCCCCCTTTTTACCCTTTAAAGTCCATTCCCTGCTAATATGAGGCTGTCTCCTTACTTCTTTTGCATTGAGATAATCCGGCCTGAATTCCTGCTTCCATATGGGTCCTCTGGTTATTGTGTCTGAAAATGTCCTGATTGTCTTTGGTCCAAAAGGCGTCAGGAACGGTACTCCGAAAGACTTGGATGCAGCGACCATAATCCCCTGTATGAAAAGCCCTACTGTTACTCCTAAAAATCCCGCCATTGCTCCCAATATTATGTATATAAAGCGGTTTATCCTGAAGGAAAAAGCCATGGAAAAATTGGGAACTGCAAAGGAGCCTATGCCCGTAACCGCTACTATTATAATCAGTATAGGACTTACGATATTGGCGGCAACAGCTGCCTGTCCTAAAATCAATGCACCGATTATTCCTATTGTGGTCCCTATAATACCCGGTATCCTCAAACCTGCTTCTCGTATCAGTTCAAAAGCTATTTCCATTATCAAAATCTCCAGCACTGAAGGAAAAGGAACCGTCTCCCTTGAAGCGGCTATAGCAAAGAGCAGGTCGGTAGGTATCATCTCCTGATGAAAATTCGTGATAGCGACATATATTCCGGGAAGCAGCAGTGAAAGCAGCATGGCAATAACTCTCAATAATCTGAGCAAATTGCTGTATGGAAACCTTAGGTAGGCATCCTCCGGGGTCTGCATTAAAGTAGCCAGTGTAGCCGGCATTGCCAGCACATAAGGGCTGCCGCTTACTATTACGGCTACCTTGCCTTCCGCAAGCATGGAGCATATCCTGTCGGGTCTTTCTGTGGATACAATTTGAGGTATGGTAGAGAAAGTGCTGTCTTCTATCATCTGCTCCAGCTCTCCGGAATCCAGAATATAGTCGGTTTTTATACTTTTTATTCTTCTTCTCACTTCATTTACCAGGGAATCATTGGCTATGTCCTTTATATAAAGCATTGCGCAGGGAGTTTTGCTCCTTCTGCCCACCTGTATATTTTCTACTATCAGGTTCTCGTCCTTTAACATTCTGCGGACCAAAGAAGTATTTGCTCTGATTTGTTCTGTAAAGCCTTCCTGTGGGCCCCGGATGACCATCTCGCTCACCGGTCTGTCGACGCCTCTGTGCTCCCATCCCTTTACATCAGCGACAAACACTATCTTCATTCCGTCGATAAACAGCGCACAGCTCCCATAATTTATATCCCCTATGACTTCGCTGTACCTTCCGGATTTTTTTAACTGAAGATGAGGCAGAATATGGCTTTCCACATACTCCTCAATGCCGTTCTCATCCGACTTTATATCCATGTTGGACAGCAGCATGAGAGGCTTTAGAATTGCATCATCTATCAGCTTGCTGTTCACCATTCCGTCTATGAATATTAAAAATGCGGGAATGACCTTATCCTTGACATTGATGTCAAATTCTCTGATAACAATATCGCTGTTTACCGGCACATTGTATACTTTTTTCATATATCTAAGGTTTGCAGTTATATCACCGACTATTTCAGTATCTTCCTTCTCTTCGTTTTCCTCCTCGCTCTTGGTGCTTTTTTTATCCGTATCTCCTGTTTTGGCTTGCTTTTTCTGGTCTTGCTCGGCGCCTTTCGCCTTATCTTTATCCCCATCTGCCGATTGACCCTGGTCTTCTCCTTGTCCTTTATCCTTTGATTGCCTCTTGTCTTTTGAATGTTCCTCCTCCCTTGACTGTCCTGAAGTCTGTTCCTGCGTCTGCTTTTCTCCCTGGTCCTTTCCACTGTCGGGTTCATCGCCTTTTCCGGATCTATTTGCCATAATCTCGGACAGTTCAACAGGCTTTTTTAAAACTGACCGGCTTCTATCCCTTTTATTCCGTTCTTTTTTTCTGGCTTGCTCCAATATCTGAATAGCTTCCTCATCGCTGCCGGATTGGGCATCATCAAAGGATTCTCTGTATTTGCTCATCTCATCTTCTTTCTCTTTTAAAATAAACTGCTCCTTTTCCTCCGGCTCACTAAAAAGCAGCAGGCTTTTAATTATTTTTTTCAGATCCTTCAAAAGCTTCACTCCTTGAAATAAGCTTCACAAGCATGATTCTTTATTATTTCCTTTTTATTTCTGTCTATGAATATCATGTATGTATATTATTAGTTGCTCAAAGAAAGAATATGCGGTAAATTTCCTTAAAGGTATGCCAATGCGTGGGACAATGACAGATACCCGTTGTCATAAAGCTCTGTTAGAATACTGTTACATTTTGGAATGATCAGCAAAAGACAAGAGGGCTTATAAAGCCCTCTTAAACGATATTTGAAATCCGGATTTAATTATCAATTTTATTTCTGTATATAGCAGCTCACCAGCTTGATATATTGTCCATCCTTTATAGTAATATATTTTTCAGTGGTAAAGTTGTCATTGGATATGATTGAATCCAATACTCCTCTGGAATCCTTGGACACTTCAATGTAGGAGCCCAGCTCTCCCTCCGGTATAACCTTATACTCTCCTGCCGGAATGTCTCTGCCGACTTTATACATTCCCTCTTTATATCTCCCGTTTTCCGGCTGCAAAACAGGAGCTGAAGCCACCGGATACATTTTGGAGTCCCTGAACTCGATATATTGGTTTTCACCTACGGTAACATACCTGGAGCCATAAAAATTGTCATTGGCTATTATGCTCTCCAATGTACCGCTGCTATCCTTTGTCACCTGGAAATATGACATAATTGGCGAATCATTTATAAGCAGGTACTCTCCTGCTGCTATATCTGTTCCAGCCTTATACATGCCCGCACGAATATACTCAGGCTGCTTGTCTTGTTCTTTTTTGCTTTGGGCGTCAGGAGCCTGCTCCACCGTATCTTCTGCTTGTCTGTTGTCTTCGGTTATGTTGTTTGTATCTTCCTTTGTTGTCGTGGTGTTCGCGTTATTTCCGACATTGTTGTTTCCATCCTGGTTGCTATCCCTGTTGCAGCTTCCAATGGCAATAATCAGAATTGCGACAATTGCCCAAAGCCACCATTTTTTATAAATTGGCTTTCCATCCTTTGCCATACAATAGCCTCCTTATGATCTTTGGACATATTATGTGCACAACTGGCAGTTTCTAATACAGCAAACGATTTTGGAAAGCTTCCTGACATTTATTATAAGATTGATGAATAAATTTCTCATCAAGCATGATAATGGATAGATAGTGGATTTTAAGCAAAAAAAATGAAGGGCTGCTGATATGCAAACCCTTCATTTTTAATGGTCGGAGTGACCTGACTTGAACAGGCGACCTCTTGCACCCCAAGCAAGCACTCTAGCCAAACTGAGCTACACCCCGCCGACAGGAATTGATTATAGCACAAAAAAAACAGGTTGTAAATACACATTTTAAAAATATTTTTGAATCCTACAGGTAATTTGCATTTTTTAGGCACAGGATTTTCATGAAAAGCTATAAATATAGTCAAGAATTGGGCTGCTTACACACAACAGGCCAGTTCAGCAGTGTTGCTGACCGGCCTGATATATAAACAAGGGGGCACCTTGATGGTTATATGGTACAACATAAGTTTGAACATTGTTTAAAGTAATTATTAATAAATTGTGAATTTTATCATGTTCATCATTAAAAAAATTAATTTGCATATTAATTCGATAGTAAAAAAAGGGTCACAGTGTATATTCTGTGCCCGAATTTTTGTCATCCTGTTTCTCTATTTTTTCCCGGTGATCACCATATAGACAATGTAAGCTGCAATTATGATTATAGCAATTGGCAGCAAAGTCCTTATAGCAAATTTCAGCAACGATACTGCTACGATAAACAGCAATATCAATATACCTACCGTTATAACTGACTTTATTATATTATTATTATTATTGTTCATGTAAAATTTCCCCCTTTGTAATTTTATTAATTAATACGGCGTATATCCATTTATGTCTGATTTTTTTACACATTGCTCTGTAAAAATTAAAGCTTGACGGATATTTCCCTTAATGCTTCCAGCGTCAGATCAACCTCCTCTACCGTGTTGAAGCATCCCGGACTAAACCTTACAATTCCCTGTTTTAACGTGCCTAATGTCTCATGAGCCAAAGGGGAGCAATGAAGCCCCGGCCTGGTAGCTATGCCATAAATGCTGTCCAATACATTGCTGATTTCAGAAGAATCGGTATTTTCAAAATTAATAGCAGCTATGCCCGAATTATTTTCCATGCTTTTTTTACTATATATTTTCACATTCTTTATTTCCTCCAGTCCTTCAAAAAACCTGGAAAGTATCATATGCTTATACAGCCTTATATTGTTGAGTCCAAAGCTGTTTATAAATTCCACTCCAGCACCTAGTCCCACAATGCCAGGTGTGTTCAAAGTACCGCTTTCCAGGAAATCGGGCATTATTTCCGGTTGATAAGTGTTCTCTGAGTTGCTGCCGGTACCACCTTCCATGAAGGATCTTAAGCGAACATCATCCGCCACATAAAGTCCGCCGGTTCCCTGGGGACCCAGAAGTCCCTTATGCCCAGGAAAAGCAAGCATATCAATGTTCATCTCTTCCACATCCACAGGAATCGAACCAGCGCCTTGGGCTGCATCCACCAGAAAAAGCACACCATGCTCCCGGGCTATTCTGCCGATTTCCCCTACCGGCATGATAATTCCGTTGACATTGGAAGAGAGAGTGCAGACTATAAGCTTTGTATTCTTTTTTATACTGTTTTTCACATCATGGGGATCCACCTCCCCATATTCATTTCCCTTTACAATCGTCAATTCTATACCGGCATATTTCTCTAAGGTTTTGAGCGGTCTGATCACCGAATTATGCTCCATACAGGTAGTTATAATATGATCTCCGGGGTTGATGATGCCTTTAATGGCTATATTTATAGCTTCAGTAGTGTTTTTGGTAAAGCATAGATGCATGGGATTTTTAATATTAAAAAATCGTGCCAAAAGCTCTCTCACATTAATGACTGCCTTGCCTGAAGCAATGGACATGGCATGACCTCCGCGACCCGGATTTGCACAATATTCTCTCATGCACCTGTTGATATCATCATAAACTTTCTCCGGCTTTGGCCAGGATGTTGCTGCATTATCCAGATAAATCATTTTCCAACCTCATTTCATATGTCTAAGTTACCTTATATTCCCCATATAATCTAAATATGCCAACCTGAGAAAATATGTTATGATATTTTTTCTTTCCTCTAAACCCACAAGCTCATGACGAAAAAGTGCCGGTGTGGTAAATCATGCCTTAAAAGCCTTCCTGCACTTAACTGTGCTCTTTCATTTCAAAAAGCTGATCCAGACAGGTCATCAAATTTGTAATAATTTTCATTATTAAGAAGGATTATAATATCTTATGTCGAATACTAATCATAAATAACATTTTAGAAAAATTTACATACAACAACGACACTGGAAGCATATAACAATATCTTTTTCAGGAGGAATGTTATGAAACTATCTAAACCTAGTTTTACCCCAAAATTCTCATCTTTTGCCAATTCTCTAAAGAATATTAAAATATTTAATATGTTTAGAGAACTTGTGGACAATCTGTCGGTAAATTCATTAAGAAAGGTGCGCATAAATTATAGACTAATAGCCTCCTTTCTCATATTGTCGCTATTGCCGATTCTAATTGTGGGAACCGTATCTATAAATCGATCTTCAAAGGCTATGGAGGAGAATGTAAGCAGATACTCCATAGAAATTGCAAAACAGCTCGGAGCTCAAATATCATCGCAGCTAAAAGTATTTTCGGACACGCTTCTGGAGGTCTCTGTATCTTCTCAGGTTAAAAATTATGTAGACAGCTTAAATGCTGACAGCGATATGCTGATGAAGATGGAGACATCCAAGGAACTGGAGCGTTATCTGCTTACCAAGTCGATGACATCAAAGATTGAAGAAATCGGTTTTATACCCGATGCAGCGGACAGGGGGTTCGGCAATAAAAACGTTATTGTAAAAGACAATCAAGATGGAATATATAAGAAAATCATGGCTTCCGACAGCAAAGGCGAATGGATATACATGGAAACCAGCGAAAAAAACGAAAGCAACCCAAGCTCTCCTACTACTGAGTTAAAAGTGCCTGTCCTTTTCAGGTCTGCAAGGAATACTTTAAGCGCAAAAAACATAGGTGTCATATATTTACTGCCGGAAAAAAATACTTTCACCAGCTTAGTTACCGGTATTAAACTTGATGAAGCCGGTGAAGGCAAAGTGTATGTTGCGGATAGCCAAAACATAATAGTCGGATCCAACAGCAGCGAATTGATGGGCGAAAAAGTGCCTGGAGAAATCACCAAAAAGTTAGATTCCGAATATTTTTACAATAATGCTTCATTGGCAGGTTATTTCCAAACCAATATAGACGGCAAAAACTGCCTGGTAAGCTATAGCATCATTGAAGAATACGGCTGGAAACTGATAACCACCGTACCCTTCGCGAATTTGATGGAAAAAACCAAAACCATTGGTACCACAGTTGCTACTTTGGGCGTTATCTGCTTCATATTTGCCCTTTTGATATCCTACATGGTAACACGGAGTGTTTCCATGCCCCTGGGACAAATAAACAATGCTGTGGAATCTTTAAAACAGGGAGATTTTACTCAGCAGCTCAATGTAAGGTTCAAGGATGAAATCTCAGTTCTGTCCCTGAATTTTAACAGCATGATATCCAATGTAAGAGAGATGATTAAGGATGTTAAGAAAATAACCCATGAGGTTGTTACCGGTTCGGAAAAAATAGAAAATCATTCAATGCAGTCTCTAAGCGCATCCGAACAGATAGCAGAAGCCATAGGTGAAATAGCCGCAGGATCATCGGAACAAGCTCTGGAATCCCAAAAGGGTAAAGAGAATATTGATGTGCTTGCAGAGAAGCTCAACCATGTAGTTAAAAGCACTTCTTCCGTACAAGCGGCCACAAGCAAGACAAGAGACCTGTGTGAAAATTCCATGGATGTGGTAAATTATCTGAATACCAGTGCCAGAGAAACAAACATGGCTGCTGAAACAATAGTAAGAGAAATAAATGATCTCAATAATGATATGAAACAGATAAACAACATAATGAAAGTGATCTTTAAGATTGCGGATCAGACAAATCTCCTGGCGCTTAATGCGGCAATAGAAGCTGCAAGGGCAGGAGAAGCAGGTAAAGGATTTGCCGTGGTAGCCGATGAGGTTAAGAAGCTGGCTGAGCAGTCCAAAAATGCATCTTTGTCCATAAGCGATATAATAACAAAAATTATGAAAAAGACAGCTCAAGTGGTAGATGCAGCCCATACCGCATCTGATTACATACAAAAGCAAATGGGTGCGGTAAAGCAAACTGATGATGCATTCAAGTCGATAGTATCAGCCACAGAAGAAATTGCTGAACAGCTGGAAAGCATGAACGAGCAAATAAAATCCATGGATGAAATTAAAAACAAAGCCGTTGCTTCCATGGAAAGCATAGCCGGAATATCCCAGTCCGCTGCTGCTGCAACGGAAGAGGTAAATGCCACAACAGAAGAACAGATAGCATCAGCAAACCAGTTGGCTGACCTCGCAAAGGATCTGAACGACCTGGCATCCGCTTTGGAACAGTCGGCTATCAAGTTTAAGGTATAACGGTTGAAGTTAGTCAGAAATACACTTTAGACCGCATATTGAAAACAATGAATGAAGTTTGGATAAAAAATGAAGCTGGAAAAAACCAGCTTCATTTTTTTGGGAATGAAAAGAATTGCTACGCCTTTATTTTCTTCTTATTGGTGACCAGTATTCTATTTTATTATAATCGAAATATATTTTTCATTTCCGGACCGTTGTCATGTTCAAATAAACTATTGTTACGCAGCCCTTCTTACCAAGCATACATTCACATTCCATTAATGCATCATATCATTACCATCACTTGAAAAGATTGCCCATTCGTATGACTAACTTCATATAGCTTAACTTTATATACTTCATATTTTCCCTATTTTAAGCATATGATTTTTCAAATAAATAAAGGCATTCTCCTTTTATGTTGATGGTTGCTTTTCGCTTCCACTTTACACTGGGAAAATGCCTTTATGAATTGTGTGAGGAAATATTATTTATTTGCCTTATTGTTTTCTACACCGCAGCTTCAAGGAATTTGAACTGAGCAGTGTACAGTTTCCAGTAGGCACCCTTTTTAGCTATAAGCTCATCATGAGTACCCTGCTCCACTATTCCACGATTATCGATGTACATTATCCTGGTGGAGTTTTTAATCGTAGACAGCCTGTGGGCGATAACAAAGGATGTCCTTCCTTTAAGGAGTCTTTCCAAACCTTCCTGCAAAGCCATTTCCGTTTCCGTGTCTATACTGGAGGTCGCTTCATCCAATATAAGTATCTTCGGATTTGCCAGGAGGGCTCTTGCAAAAGATATCAGCTGCCTTTGCCCAACCGAAAGCCTGGAGCCTCTTTCATTAACCTGGGTATAATAACCGTCCTTCAATTTTATGATAAAATCATGGGCTTTAACCGCTTTTGCGGCTTCCATAACTTCCTCATCGGTAGCATCCAGTTTACCATACCTTATATTGTCCATTATGGTACCGGAGAAAATGAAAGTATCCTGCAGCATGACTCCCATTTGCTTTCTCAGTGACTCCAACGTCACGGTTCTAATGTCAATACCATCGATCAGCACCTGTCCGCCACTTATATCGTAGAATCTGCTGAGCAGATTTATGGTGGTGGTCTTTCCTGCTCCGGTCGGTCCTACCAAAGCAATGGTATCCCCTTTATTGACTTTGAAACTCATATTTTCCAGAATCAGATTGCCGTCCTCTTCATATTTGAAGCTCACATTTTTGAACTCCACATCGCCCTCTATAACCGGCATCTCAGTTGCACCGGGAAGGTTTTCCACTATAAGCTTTTCATCTATGGTTTCGAAAATTCTTTCCATATAGGCCATAGCGTTTATTATCTGGTTATAGAAGTTGCCAAGGTTTGATATCGGTGCCCAGAATCGGGATATATAGCTGGTAAATGCTATCAAGGCACCAACAGTTATGCTTTCTCCAATCCAGGAAACTCCTATCAGATAAACCGCTGCTGTGCCCATTATCGAAATCATTTCAACGGTCGGCCATAAAAGCATGGATACCCTTTGAGCGCTCATCCATGCACTTCTGTAGGCGTTGCTGAGGTTCCTGAAAATGCCTGCATTAACTTCCTCCCTTACAAAGGATTGGGTAACTTTTATTCCTGCAATATTCTCATGTATGTAGGCATTCATATTGGAGGATTTCCTGCTGACGGCCTGCCATCTTTTGCGCTGGGTGGTCTTAATGGTCATTATCGCTATAGCCAGCAACGGCAGTCCAATCATGCATATGAGAGTCAGACGGGCATCCACTATAAACATGAACACCAAAATAACCAACAAGCTAAAAAGGTCGGTCAGCAGATTGACAATACCGTTAGACAGCAAGTCGCTAAGGGAGTTTACATAGTTTACTACCCTTACCAGTATCTTTCCATGAGGTCTGCTGTCGAAATACGAGAAGGGAAGCTTCTGGATATGGGTAAAAATATCCCTCCTGATGTTCAGAATGATGCTTTGACCCACATTGGTCATTTCCCGAATTCTCCATTTCTGGCAGACAGCATTAACAAGCAAGGTCAGCACAAATATCACCGACAGGAGTATAAGTCCTTTAACATTCTTCTTGGGTATTTCACTGTCTATGGCTATTTTAGTCAGGTATGGCCCAAGTAGATTTGCTATGCTTGCGACAAACATCAGTATAACAGTTATGATGATTTTGCTTTTATACGGCTTTACGTACTTCATTAATCGTATTATATGCTTCACATTAAATGGGGTCTCAAGTTCCTCATCTACATCATATTTATTTCTGGCCATTTATACCACCTCCCTGGAAATAGCTTCATCAAAGTCACCATATTGGTTCATATATACTTTATAGTAATATCCTTTTTGCTTTATGAGTTCGTCATGTTTTCCTCTCTCAATAATCCTTCCCTTTTCCAAAACCAATATCAAATCGGCATTTTTAACCGATGATATCCTGTGAGCTATAATAAACGTTGTTCTGTTCTGAGAGATGGACTTGAGTGTCTTCTGTATCTTATGCTCGGTCTCCATATCCACGCTGGATGTGGTATCATCGAGAATAAGAATGGAAGGATCCTTCAAAATAGCTCTTGCTAAGGCCAGTCTCTGTCTCTGCCCTCCGGACAGGCCCACTCCTCGCTCACCAATTATTGTGTCATATCCTTCAGGAAGCTTTGTTATAAAATTATGCGCATCTGCAGCCTCAGCGGCGGCTATTACCTGCTCCATATCGGCATCGGGAATTCCGTAAGCTATATTGCCTTCAATGGTATCTGAAAACAGGAAAATATCCTGCATCGCAACAGAAATATTCTTTCTCAGAAGTTTAAGGTCGATATCCTTCACGTTTATACCATCAACTAAAACAGCACCATCGGTGCAATCATAATATCTGCCTATCAAGCTTATCAGCGTCGATTTTCCGGAACCTGTAGGACCTACTATTGCGACGGTCTGCCCAGGATATGCTTTGAAGCTTATATCCTTCAGAACCTCCTCGTCCCCATAGCTGAAGCTTACATTTCTAAATTCTACAGCTCCGTCTATACGGTCTTTCTTTACAACGTGCTCTGAATTTTTGATTTTTGGTTCTGTTTTCAATACTGCCAGTATCTTTTCTCCGGAGGTCGAAAACCTCTGGTAGTCATTTACTATCGTACCCAGCATACGCATGGGACCGTTCATCATCCATATGCATCCGTTAAAGGTGACAAGCTCGCCGATGGAAATAACATCGCTGATCACCAGAATGCCGCCCACAAGGATTACCAGCACGGTTAGCGAACCCGCAATAAGCTCCAGGATCGGCAGATACTTTTCATGCACTTTTGCAATATCCAGGTTTCTATTTCTGTATTCATTATTTTCCCTGTCAAATTTCTCGATTTCATAATCTTCTTTTGTAAAGGCTTTAACTACCCTGTTGCCGCTGATATTTTCCTGGACAACGGTATTCAATCGCGAAAACTGCTCCCTTACGGCAAAAAAGGCAGGTCTTATCGTCCTGGACATTTTGTTTGCGAAAAAGGCAGTTAAAGGGGTTAATACCAGCAGCATAAGGGTAAGCCTTAAGCTTATCATGGACATGGAAATCAGGGCATATATGAATATGGCTCCATTCTCAAACGTAGCATATATCACCCATGCAATAAAGTGCCTCATCATGTCCGTATCGCCTGTCATTCGTGCCATCAGGTCCCCGGTTCTGTTTTTGTCGAAAAATCCAAAATCGAGCTCCTGAAGTTTGCGGAAAATATTCATTCTGATATTATGTACTACTTTCTGGGAGACGGATTCAAAGTTCAACTGATAGCAATACTTCAGCATGGATCTTACCAACGTTGCCCCTATCATAAGCAATACGAGGTTTAATAAAATATCAGTTTTTCCGCCATAGATGACATCATCCACGATTCTCCCTGAAATATAGGGGTTAACCAGATGAAAGGAGGAAACTGCGACAACCATCACCAGTCCCAATAACATTCGCAGTCTATACCCTTTCAGATTGCTCCACAACCATTTAAAAACTTCCATTTTCTCCTCCTCCAAGTAAAAAAGCAGGTTTTCTAAAAGTGATTATAAACAAGCAAAACTACCCATTCTATCGACAGCAAACTCCTTTTAAGAAGCAAACACTTGCATCCTGTGATGCTGCGCATCCAAAAGAGCAAAACGGAAGAGTGCTTTCCCCTGCATCCGGTGCTGCGCCTGTATGCATGCTTCTGATTTTAATTTTCACCGTCCCTTCAACGGATTTACCCTAATTAAAATCAGAGTCTATAGCTTCACTTCTTACTTCTGGAAACTATATTCCAGAAATATTTGGGCTGTCTAAAATTATCGAAATATCTGCCAGGGTATTCTATAGTATATATTTCGCTTATTATAATCAATTACTTTATTATGAACTAATAATTTTAAAAGTAAATGTACATTTTTAAAAAAATGATGTATATTTTTATATAGGTGCCCTCTATAAAATA
>ENA-OWPA01001313-OWPA01001313.1-bioreactor-metagenome-genome-assembly--contig:-NODE-1313-length-17274-cov-4.495493_pt1 | contig 17274 bp, 17 predicted proteins | sample MGYA00238139_ERZ651803 | MGnify/ENA primary metagenome ERZ651803 (study PRJEB26909, sample SAMN07631231) | bioreactor metagenome | isolation source: Switchgrass digestor | place: USA: Dartmouth...
ACGCCATTTCTAACTTTGTTAACCTTTTGGACAATATCATGATAGGGCAGGTAGGAACGCCTCAAATGTCGGGTGTTGCCATTGCCAACCAGCTTATCTTTGTATTTAACCTGACCATATTTGGTGGTCTTTCGGGTGCAGGTATATTCGGTGCACAGTTTTTTGGTGCAGAAGATCATGACGGCTTGCGTTATACGATGCGGTTCAAGCTCTGGACCATTGCTGTCACTTTAGCGGTTGCAATTGCTTTATTTCTGACAAGGGGAGACCAATTGATTTCCCTGTATCTGACTGGAGAAGGCGATGCTGCCGAGAGAGCGGCCATGCTCGAGTATGGGAGGAGTTACCTTCGTATAATGCTTTGGGGGCTATTGCCGTTCACCCTGTCACAGGCATACGGTGGAACACTCCGTGAGATGGGAGAGACCCTGCTTCCAATGAAGGCTAGCTTGGCTGGCGTAATTACCAATCTCTGCCTGAATTACATATTGATCTATGGAAAGCTTGGGTTCCCGGCCTTAGGTGTTGAAGGTGCAGCTATAGCAACGGTTATTTCACGCTTTGTGGAGCTTGCTATAATTTTTGTGTACGCCCATAGACATCCCGGTAGGTTCCGGTTTGTTGAAGGTCTTTATCGGTCAATAAGAATTCCTAAAGGTCTTGCTTTTAATATATTCAAAAAGGGAATACCGCTCCTGGTGAATGAGCTGTTCTGGTCGTTGGGTATGACCACTTTGATGCAGATATTCTCAACTCGCGGATTAAATGTGGTTGCAGCCATCAACATATCAAACACTATAACGAATTTATTCAATGTATTTATCTTTTCCATGGGTTCCGCAGTTGCTGTTATGGTTGGTCAGGCTCTCGGGGCCAACGATATTCCGCGTGCAAAGCAAACTGCATGGAGGCTTATGTTTTTCAATGTTTGCATTTGCATTGTGGTTGGTGGTGTGCTTGCTGTTACGTCGCCCTTCATTCCGTACATCTACAATACTACCGATGACGTACGTATGCTGGCTACCCGTTTCATGCTGACATGTGCCATGTATATGGGTTTTAATGCAGTGACCAACTGTGTATATTTCACCATACGCTCTGGGGGTAAAACGTTCATAACATTCCTTTTTGACAGTGTTTATACTTGGGTTGTATTTGTTCCGGTTACCTATGTACTAGCACGTTTTACATCTCTGGATATTTCGATACTTTACCCGATTTGCTATTCGACTGACATTATAAAGTTCATAATCGGGATAATAATTATTAAAGGCGGGAATTGGGCACAGAATATTGTCTCGGATACTACTTCCAATGTGTGTAATGAGTGTGTTGAACCCAATGCTGATGCGTTGTAAGTCTCTAAACAGGATATTTTCTTCAAACTGAAAAAACCGGGTATTTGTTCATGAGGAAAACATAGCTGGGTAAAATAATTAATTCTGAATCCCATGCTTTTGTATTTTCATTTTGTTCTTACAAATGATACAAACATTGATGATCTGACCCGATGGCTTAGAAGTTCTATTGAAACTCAACGGGATTATAAAAACATCGCGGAAATAAAAATGTGCTCCAACGGCTAAGCAGCACAGATCCATAATTAAATAATACTGTTCCAAATTTAATTGTTTGATAAAGTCATTTTGTGAGAATAATTATATATGAAATATGGAAGGAATGATGAAAAATGAATCCAGAGCAAAAGATGTTTTATAATTTTTTCATGGAACGAGTGAAAGAAGATAAAAAAGATGAGGCCAAGGCATTGTTGGAGGAGAGCTTTGCACGTCAAGACGCAGGAACATTCGATAAAGCATATTTTCAGGAAATGATGCCTAAATACTTTGCAGTTATAAAACCGGATGCAATTGAAGAATTGAAGCAGGCGATGGAGCACTTTGCTTCAAGCTTATAAAAAGGCATTATGAGCGGACGTATTAAAGAAGTAAATGCGTCCGCTTTTATTTTCAAAATATATCTCATTTAATCGTCAAAGTAAATTTCTATAGTACCTCCTCTGTCCAAGGGTGTTCTTGAGGGGATGGCATCCTTTTTATGTCCTCAAGATGCGTGAAGTACGCAGTAGGAATGCACAAGCCTATTTTTTAAATAATCCATTGTATACCTAATTGCTAATATCCTTCTTGCCAAAACTTCTAACAGCTATTATGCTACCCAAAATGCACCACATAGCCAATACCAATAGGGCAACTGCAATTCCAATATCCTCCGCACCCCTTGCAATGCCTGAAAGGCTATGGATTGCTGATGCAGGTATTATGCTGATTAAAATATCCTGAATATCACCAGGAAATATCTTTATAAAGCTTGGCAGAAACATAATCAACAAAGACGACACAATCCCTCCGGCTGTGTTCCTAAAAAAGAAGCTTGCGCAAATTGCCAGAACAGTATAAGTTATGGGCATAAAAATGCATCCGAAAAGGAACCTCATCACCTGATAGATTGACGGAAAAGGTTTATTGAATATCCTTATAATCAAATACCCATTACCCATAGAAAGCAGGCTCACAATTAATCCTATGATTACTGATATGAACAAATAAGCTACGAGCTTTGACATAAAATACTTTTTTCTGTTGGGTATTAAACTGGCATATATCTGAATGCTTCTATTTTGAAACTCTCTACCGATTTCCATAGAGACAAAGATGAATAAAAAAATTGTAGCTACGTCTATGCTCAACATGTTTATATTAATAACTTCCATGGCGGAAAGGTCTTTGATCCCTCTTCCTTGGATGATCATTTGGTTAAACGGGGCGTTTGGAGCCGGCAAGACTTCATGTGCATACGAATTGAAGAGGCGAATCCCAAATTCATATGTATACGATCCGGAAAACATAGGATATTTTATATTCAATAACATTCCAAATGAAATGAAAAAAGCTGACTTTCAAGATTATGAACAATGGAGAACCTTTAATTATTCAATATTAAAAGATATGTATAGAAGCTTTTCCAGGACAATTATCGTTCCCATGACCATAGTGAATCCGCAATACTATGATGAAATAGTCCAGTGCCTGATTGACGACGGTATTGCATTAAAGCACTATATTCTTTATACTAATAAGACCACGCTGTTATAGAGACTGAACAGGCGGCTTCAAAGAGGAGATACATGGGCGAAGAGAAATATCGACCGTTGTATTAACGTTTTTGACAATCATATTACGGAAACAAAAATAATAACAGATGAAAAATCAATTGATGATGTGGTGGAAGAAATAGCTGATAAGAGCGGGATCAATCTTCTCCCGGACAGGAGAGGGCGTTTAAAAAAGGAGATTGATAGGACTATTGTGCTTTTAAGGCATATCAGGTAATCTGTCGAAAAAAGAGAGAGGCGAAGGCACTATGTGGCAATGTCCTAAATGCAAAAGGGAGTTTAAAAACATAAATCAAGACCATTACTGCGGTGAGCCGCCGAAAACGATTGATGACTATATTGCTGCACAATCGGAGGATGTCCAGCCATTATTAAATCAAGTGCAGGATAGGATATTGTTCGTTTAAGTGTATATGATTGTATTAAAATATCTGAAAGAAAGCTGCCAGTGCTTATACCACATGTTTTGAAGCGGCGTTTTCTCTATAGGATATGCAACATATAGCAGCTATACATAATGGTTTTTGAGAACCCCTGAGGAGCAATCCAAAGGGATTCTTTATTTAATGATAACCCACTAAATGCAATAGGATGAAAGCCTTAATAAATTCATAACTTGACAGATATAATAAACAACTATACAATCATTTTATTTGAACGGTCGTTAAAAAGGAGAATTATAGAAAGAAAGGAAAAGAAATAAAAATCGTTCACTTACCATCTATGCTATACTGAAAGAAATAAGTAATCTTTAAAGATTCCATATTGTGATTTATAAGAATATTAAACTTAAGTACTAGTGTAGAAGCAAGATTTCTAAATCATTAATGTATACTTGGATAAGTTTGGTATTTATTTATAGTTTGGTGAACCACAGACAGTAAAATACAATATGGTCTTAAAAAATTTCTTAAAATTAAGGCTCGGTTAAGGTTTGCAGACTATGATAGCAATTGTAAGGTAGCTACCTGCAAATAACTAAACGGAGGTAATGTCAATGAAAGGAAAACTTTTCAGTACAGCAAAAAGAAAAATTGCTATCATTACTATTTGCTCATCGTTAATGATTATACTCGGTGCGACAACTGTATTTGCTGCGACTCAGGGTGCGAAGATGGTTAAGGATGGTAAAGTTCATGAGGCTGCGATTAAGGTAAAGGAAGGGCTTCCCGCAGGTAATCAGATTAAAGAAGGTGAGGAAGCTACTGTGAAGAACATTGCAGACATCAGCGAAGCTTCTAAGAGTCCAATAAAAATTAAAGATAGTGAAGTCCCTGCAGCAGCAATTAAATTGAAGGAAGGGCTCCCTGCCGGACAACAGATGAATAAGTAAAAGATAATTTATAGTGACAGGAGGCAAAGGTGATATTTCGGTATCTCTTTGCCCCTTGTCACAGATTACTTGTGAGGGGATAAAATGAGAGTTTTATTAGTAGAGGACGAAAAATATATAGCACGGGCAGTTGCAGAGGTTTTGAAGAAAAATCATTATACTGTCGATTTGGCTCATGATGGAGAATTTGGATTGGACTGTGCTCTCTCAGGTATATATGACATTATCATCCTGGACATTATGCTTCCTAAAATCGATGGTTTTTCAATATTGAAAGAAGTACGCAGAAAAGGCATTGTAACACCCATTATTCTGCTTACCGCAAGAGGCGAAATCAAAGACAAAGTTCAGGGACTGGACCTTGGCGCCGATGACTATCTTGCAAAGCCTTTTCATACAGATGAACTGCTTGCACGTTTGCGTGCACTGGGAAGACGTAATACAGTGCTGGCTTTTAATGGCAACCTGAATTTTGGAGATATTTCGTTGTCGCCCCATACACTGCTGCTCAGTAAAAATGGAAAAGAGGTCAAACTAAAATTGAAGGAAGCTCAGTTAATGGAGCTTCTGATAAAAAATAAAAATATGATTGTTTCCAAGGAAAGCATTATTGAAAAGATATGGGGTTATGACGAAGACGTGACTGATAATCATGTGGAAGTATACATTTCCATGTTAAGAAAAAAGCTATCCCAGCTATCGTCAGGGTGCGTAATACAAACAATCCGTGGAATCGGCTATGTTTTAAAAGAAGGAAGGAAAATCAACTAAAATGTTTAAGAACTTGCGCATTAGATTTTTGCTATTAAATATGATTGTTACTTCTTTAGTCATGCTTGTTGCATTTGGTGTGGTATATATAACTACCTATAGAAATATTTATGCGGAAAATCAACGAAAGTTAAACAGTATAGTCCCAATACCGATGTCAAGGCCGGATAATTTGCCTGAAATATCGAATGATGATGCACAGGAAGAAAAGGGGATAATATTATCGCGAGTGCCCAATATAAATTCTTCTTCGTCGTTCCTTGTCCGTACTGATATGAATGGAAATGTGGTGAAGATAGATTCTTTTATTGAACTGCCGAATCAAATTTATTATGAAGCCACAGATTATGCTTGGAATAATAAAAATAAATCTACAGTAAGCTTAGCAGGCCGGCTTTGGATGTATTCAGTAACTAAAAACCCTGAGAATATCACAACAATGAGCAGTGACGGGACCAGTCGTCAGGAGGTTTATTACAGAGTTGCCTTTTTGGATATAACGGATACCCATAAAACTCTGAATGATTTGCTTGCTACATTTGCTGTAATTAGTGTTATTTTGATAGTTGTTATTTATTTTATCAGCAGATTTTATTCTAACCAAGCTATAAAACCTATTGCTGAAGTATGGGAAAAACAGCGGCAATTCATAGCAGATGCCTCTCATGAGCTAAAAACTCCTTTGTCCATTATTACTGCGAATTATGATGCCTTGCTTATTAATCAGGATGAAACAATAAGAAGTCAGAAAGAATGGCTTGACTACATGAAAATTGGTATGGAAAAGATGGCGAGGCTGATAAATAACCTTTTATCATTGGCAAAAGTAGAAAATGTGAGCATTAATGTGGGAAAAGCACGTTTTAATATGAGCGAGACAATATTTGAGGTAATGGCATCTTTTGAAGTAATGCTGAGTGAAAAGAAAATTGCATTATCTCACTCCATTGAGCAAAACATTGTTATAAACAGCGATATAGATATGGTGAGACAATTATTCTCAATCCTATATGAGAATGCTATAAAATACACAAATGCAAATGGAAGCATTGATGTGGCGCTGATAAAATCGAAAAAAAGCGTCATCTGCTCCATTAAGAACAGTGGAAAAGGAATTGCCCCTCAGGACATTTCAAAAATTTTTGACAGGTTTTATCGAGGTGATCCTTCGCGCACAGGCGAAAATGAAGGGTTCGGGCTGGGATTATCCATTGCAAAAACGATTGTCAATCGTCTTGGGGGTGATATAACCGTAGAGAGCAAAGAAAATAGCTGGACTATGTTTACATTTACACTTACAGATATTGTATAATGGCGGAGATTGTATTGAGCCCACGAATGGTAATATAAAGATAAAAACTGCCTAAGACATCAATCCGAGCAGATTTGTTCTATGTGGAGATAAATTGCTTGATGCTGAAAAATAAAATCTGTAAAGCTTTTAAAATACTAATTCTCATGATGTGAAGTCATATTGTCGACTCGTCTTAAATGTACCGTACCTTGTTGCAAACGGTAGCGTGAATCTCATTGCCTTGTGGCCTCTACAAGGATGATAAAAAGGTTGGATATGTTATTGACAAATTTAGTACTATATAGTACTATGCTATATAGCAATATACTATATAGGAGGTGATTGCAACGAAAACTTACGGCGGTTTCCTTATATCCCAAATCCAGCATTTAAGCAGGCGAGTATTTGAAAAGCTGTTAAAAGAAAGCGGTGTTGACATTTTCAATGGTGCGCAAGGCCGTATACTTTATGTGCTGTGGGAGCATGGTCAGTTAACAATCACGGAGATCGGGCGGCTGACTTCATTGGCTAAAACAACACTTACAAGCATGCTCGACCGCATGGAAGCTGGAGGGTTGATAGTAAGAATACCCGACAAAAGAAACCGTAGGCAGATATTTATATCGGTGACGGAAAAAGCAAACGAATACCGTGAAAAGTATGACTGGATATCGGATAAAATGAGCGAAATATTCTATGATGGCTTCACAGATGATGAGATTATCGGTTTTGAGAGCCAACTCAGACGAATCATCAAAAATCTTGAAAAGGAAGGAGTTTAAGAATGATGGAAAAAGTATCTATCGGCCCGGAGAATAAATTATGCCCGCAAACATTGTTTCTGTATGGTACATATAAAGAGGACGGAACACCGAACTTTGGTTTGTTCTGTTGGTTCAGTTATTGTTGGGATGGCGAATTGGGCGTTATGGCTTGTATCGGCGGCGAAAAATTGACAAAAGATCGTATACGGGCAAGCAAAGTGTTTTCTGCTAACCTTGTCAGTGAATCCATGCTGCATCTTGCGGACTATTTAGGCAACACAGAGGGATATAAGACTGGAAAAATGGATATTCCTATTGAAATCGAACGCGGTGCGGTATTGAATGTTCCGGTACTAAAGAATAGCCCGTGGGTGTTTGAGCTTGAAGTTCAGCATTCCATACCACTGAATGACGGTGAGGTATTTTTATGTAAAATCCACAATACATTAGTAGCCAAAGAACTTATAGATAACTCGATAAGTGCAGAGGAACGGTTGCGTATGGCTGCCCCTGTAATGTGGATTGGAGAGGGACAATATTATACACTAAACTACACAACTTTGGGCAAAACCGGAGACTGGAAAGACTTATTCAGTAAAAAGTAACAGACAGCTCGAGTTTTGGTATTATACTTTTGTTACACAAACAAGTTCATATAATAAACGGATGGATGATTTTTCATAGCCTATCCGTTTATTTTTTTGAGCGCCTATTTTACAAGTCTATACAACAATTATGGGTTGCACAAATGCCGGAATTGTGAAAAAGCATGGCAGTCCCGTCAGAATTCGAAACAAAGGTTATGAGGAATACGGCTGAAATCTAAACCGGTACTTTTGAAGTAGCTTGAAACACCATTTTGATACAATATTCTAATGCTTTTCTATTCGTTTATTTTATAAAGGTTAGGGTGGGACTTTTTTGAACACCCTTTTTGTCGGGAATATAGGTAAAACCAATAATAGAGAAAAATAAAGTGCCTCTCAATCAAAAAGTTTTGCAAAATGCTAAAATTATGTTAACTAAATAAGCTGATTTTGACATTCATAATAAGAACAGGGGAGATAATCCTCTTGAGTTCTATTTTTAACTTTATGAAAATTGCTTATTGAAAATAATTTTATATTAACATAATCTATCAATGGTATATCACTTTGGAAAGTACTTTCCACTAATCGAGAATGGAGATTGTGATAAGTATGGAATTATATGAGTATGTGAAAGAAACATATCCAAACATTTGCCAGATATCAGCCAGCAGAGATGGAGAGGTTTTTTGCAGAGAAACCTGGAATGGCTACAGCTTTGCAAATAAAGTGCATGCTGCCTCTGTAACAAAGAGCATCATAGGATTGTTGATAGGAATTGCCATTGAAAAGAGATTAATAGAAAGCGAAAATGCAAAAGTTCTGGACTTTTTCTCGAATTATAGCATAAAGCGAGGCGAACGAACGATACAAGAGATTACATTGCATCATTTGCTTACAATGACAGCTCCATATAAGTTTAAATCAGAACCATGGACAAAAGTATGCACAAGTGAAAACTGGACTAAAGAAGTCCTTGATCTATTGGGCGGCAGAAAAGGATTAACAGGAGATTTTAAATATTCTACTTTAGGAATCCAAATATTGAGTGCAATAATAACTAAAGTCAGTCAAATGCCAACTATTGAATTTGCCAATAAATATCTGTTTGAGCCTTTGGGTATAGAGAGGCGGCAAAGTATTTCCGTACATAGCAAAGAAGAACATATTGAATTTGTTACATCCAAAAGCCCCAAGAAAGCGGTGTGGTACTGCGATTCTTCCGGTATAGCGTCAGCAGGCTTTGGACTTTGCTTATCAGCGGATGAAATGCTGAAGATTGGGCAGATGTGTCTCGACAAAGGAATGTATGGACATAAGAGGGTTATTTCAGCAGAATGGATTGAGAGAATGTTATCGCCTAAAGTATCTTGCGGCGAGAAGTTTGGATATATGAAATACGGTTATCTTTGGTGGATTGTTGATGAGGAAAAGCAAATATTTTCGGCAATAGGTGATGGTGGAAATATCATCTATATAAATGGTGCAAAAAACATAGTTGTATCTATTACATCAACATTTAAGCCATTAGTTTTTGATAGAATTGAATTCATCCAAAAACATATTGAACCATTAGCGGGCGTTCAGTAATCGGAAAATCGTAGTTCCTCCTAAGAATAGAGCTTAAAAGCAGTCAGATTTATAGCTGAGGAAGTAATTGCCGGAAAGAAAAATTTTGCTCCGGATCTAAAGAAAAGGATTTTAGAGACGAGACATATGATTTTCATAAAAGACCACATGGGCGAATATCTTTAGGAGAGATATGATGAAAAAGTTTCGACTTTTTGAGCTTCAACTATAAAAAATTTCATAGGTATTTGTATTTTAAGCATCTGTAAGTGCAGGTGCTTTTCTTATTACCCTAATTTTGGAAAGCCCTGTCCGTGGGTATGTTCATAATCTTATTTAGGTCAGATGTTGCTAGAGCCTAGCTACAACAGGCATATTTTTACTTGTTGCTAGAAGGGAAAGCAAGTGAGATGCCTGAGAAAATAGGTGGAAGGCAGTTACTGATAAAGGAAGCAAAATTAATATTTATGATTTCACAGCAAAATTTCAATAATATATGGTAAAATGTAGTAAGATGTGAGTTGTACCGTTAAGGCAGTATCCCATAAAGCAGAGCTTCAGGTAGAATCTCAAAAGTACATGATTTATAGATAAGATACTAAGTGCTTTTAAGGTGAAGAAAAAGAGTAAAAGATTTTAGCTCACTATTGAATGAATTTGCTAATTTTTTATATAAAGGTATGCTAAAGGAAAAGAAAAGGCAACGAATTGGCCAATAATCCTTAAAATTTGTCATAGGTTTTCCGAAATGCCATATGGGATGATAAATACACTTCCAAAGCTATAGAGCAATGGATAAGAGTTTCATATTTGAAGAGGTGGTTATGGAATTCGGATGGATTAATCTATTTGGCGCAGCTATAGTAATCATTCTGTTAATACCCAACATTTTCTATGCTATTAAAAATAAGGACATAGAAAATAGATGCCGTAATAAGATTATGAATGCCATTGAGCAGACAGGCAGATACGGCTGCATAATTCTTATGTGGCTTCCGCTGTTTGTATGGAAGTTTGAGTTTAAAAGCTTTGAAATATTTCTTGCTTACCTTGTGAGTGAAGGCTTGCTGCTCTTTGCATACGTTTTTATTTGGATTCTGTATTTCAAAAAGAGAAGCTATTGGAAGGCCATGGCTCTTGCAATTATACCGACATTCATTTTTTTGATCAGTGGTTTGGCTCTTCATCATTGGCTTCTGGTAGTTTGTGCAGCTATGTTTGGTGTTGGGCATATTTATGTTACTTATATAAACAGCCGGTGATTTATTGAAAAGAAGAAGATTCCTCGTAATATGGAAATAAAAGTTAATATTTACTGATATTTGATGAATGCTGATGTGTCTGTTTAATTAAAATCGGCCAAATATTGTAGATATGTCACGGATTGTGCTGGTCATGATGCCAAATATGCAGTCAGTACGCCATATATTCCTGTTAGAGGTGAAAAGCTGAGCTGTAAAGCCGGAGTATAGCTATCTTTATTATATAGAGAAAAAATTGTTGAGTTGTGCCAAACAAGAAGCATGGATTATATTGGTAGAATGTTTGGACGTCATTGACAGCGGCATGGAAAAGAGAACTATCTTAAGTTGGGGGAAACAATGGGGATTAAAGTTAAGAACATAAATAAAAAATATCATTATTATGTAAATACAGGCTTATTCAAAAGAGAAAAAAGATACATTAATGCTGTGAAGGATGTAAGCTTCGATGTAAATAACGGAGAAATATTGGGCTTGGTAGGTTCCAATGGAGCAGGAAAAACTACTATAGTCAAGATGACTTCAGGGATATTGCTTCCGGACAGCGGTAAAATTGAAGTGAACGGCGAAGATCCCTTTAAAAAAACTAAGAAATTTAAAAAAGACGTGAGCCTTTTACTGGGTCAAAAAGGAAAGCTGCACCCCGATATGTCCATATATGAAATATCTTTGCTGTATGGTTCCATGTATGGATTATCAAAATCAGAAATCCTTCGCAGAATTGATGAAATGTCGGAGATTTTAAATCAGGAAAAGCAACTGTTAGAAAAGCAGACCCGTTCCCTGTCTCTAGGGCAAAGGATGAAGGGTGAAATTAGTCTTGCCTTTATAAACAATCCTAAGGTTATTTTCTTAGATGAGCCCACGTTGGGATTAGATGATAAATCGAGCAGAAACATTAGGGTGTTCTTAAGAGAATACTGTAAGAAAAACAATGCATCTATTATTCTAACGAGCCATAATCTTCAGGATATTAAAGATATTTCTACCAATCTTCTAATTATAAAGGAGGGTAGGGTTGTTTATTTAGGCAAAATTGAAAATTTACCCAATGAATTTGATAACAATGTACGTTTAAGCTTTACAATCGACAGTTCTAAAAGAGAAAAGCTGGAAAGGCTGTATCCTACGATTAAAATTGATAACGACAGGTGCCATTATGAATGCAATAAAAATGATTTGGACCAAATTCTGAATGAATTATATCAGATTTCAAAAATAACAGAGTTAACCATAGAGGAAAAAGAACTGGGAAATATGATAGAGGAGTTATTAGAACGTGAATAGGAAATTTTACCATAATGCAATAAAATTCCAGGCAAACTTATTTTTTAAATACAAATCATACGTAGCATTATCCTTTTTAGGTGATTTAGCAATACCTATAATTATTAATGTATTGTTTATTGTGGGGGTAATTTCAAAAGATACTTCATACTCGATTCCCAAAATCATCATATATGTGGTATTGACAAATGTGCTGTTTACCGTCACTATGACGGACATGGAGAATCGGATTTCCTATGATATCAGATCATATCAGCTTGCTTATAAGCTATTGTCTCCCATAAGCCCTTTAAGGAATTATATAGTTAATGACTTGGCGATAAAGCTTGTAAAAACTTTGACCTTTTATGTGCCGTTTTTGGTGGTTATTGCTTTCTTCGAGCGTGTATCTGTAATGACCATCTTGCTTACTGTAATAAGCATATTGATCGCATGCAGCATCGGATACAGCATCTCATTTATTATAGGCACGCTATCCTTTTGGCTCACAGAGATTTGGGGAATCAGCGCCATTAAGAACCTGGTAATTGCAGCATTTTCGGGTACAATATTTCCGCTTTATATTCTGCCGGAGCATGTCCAGTCGATTATATATAAAACCCCTTTTCCGTATATAAGCTATGTGCCTACTTCTATTTTGATGGGAGAGCATACTTATATAAACGCATGGAATACAATACTAACCGGCTGTCTTTGGTCTTTTGCGCTTTTAGTTCTAAGCAAGGTCTTATGGAATATAGGAATAAAAAAATACGAAAGTGTTGGGGTGTAAAATGTTAACGGCTTCAATAATTTTTGGTGTGAGAAAAGCTTTAAGATATAGAATTAATTTGATAAGTTGGTTTATAGCAGATTTTTCGCTCTATTCCTCCATAATAGTATTGTATGAGCTATTGTTTGCTAGATTCAGTGATTTAGGCGGATTTGATAAGACTCAAATGGGGATGTATATATCTACCTATTTTCTTGTAAACAATATTTTTGCAATATTTTTTTCAGAAGCTGTTTCGATATACGGAGATTCTATAACGAACGGAAATTATGTATATTATTTATTGAACCCATACGGCACTGTAAGGAGTATTATTTCATTGAATTTCAATTTTGCACCACTGCTATCAACTCCATTTTTACTGGCAATAAATATTTACTTTATGTCAAAATTCGAGCTTCGGCTGTTCAATGTGTTAATTTACTATTTAGGTATAATCAGCGCAGTTTTCATAATGACCTTTTTTATGCTCTTATTGTATTCACTTTTGCTGTTTGGCATACGGTTGGGCACTGTCAGTGCTGGGATTTCACAATTATTTTCTATAGCCGAAAAGCCTAACACGACCTTTAATGTAAAAGTGAGAAGATTCTTTACATATATTATTCCTGCATTTATGTTCAGTGCAGTCCCAAGCAGTATAATAATCGGAAATCCTGATAAGAATGAAATCATTGCCTTATTTGTTCTGCCACTAGCTTTCTACTTGTTATTTAAGATTGTTGAAGCTTTTGGCTTGAAAAAATATAACGGTGATGGTTACTAAAATGATGAATTAGTAAACTAAAGATAAAAGAAGGCTTAGGTACAGGGCTTTCTGGTGATATCAGAAGCACGGCAGGAACAAGCCGTATATCGAAAAGAATTTGCATACATGGTCTTTTTATCGTCTGGCTAAATACATAGAATATATAGCATATAGCAAAATTAGAAGGTGTAAAAGTTGAATATGTGAATCCAGAATATTCAAGTCAAAGATGTTCATGCTGCGGAGAAAGGGTGTCTCGAACTAAAGATTTCATAGCTAAATCATATTTCCAAAATATAGGGGTGTTCTTAATATTGGATATTATTTATTACATCACTATTCGCTCCCGGTATGTGAATTATTTGAGGCGGTTTATTGTGCAATAAAATGGGCGCGGTCAGGCAGAGACGTCATAAATAGAGAACCATCCTGTTTACCGTATCAGTGCCACCTTATCCGCTAAGTGAATCCTGTGTCATAAATAGAAAGCCAGCCTGTTTAACCCTCGGTTTATGTTTTTGAAACAATACCGAGGGTATGTTTTTATAACAACCATGCATAGCATTATGTCACCTGAATATTCAGCTATCCCTGTGGATTAAGAAATCAACTGTATATGCGTCAAATGTTCTTTATGATTTATCTCACTTGCCCTGTTGAGCATATTAATGATATTATAATCACGGGTATCAATTTTACTAATATCTGCATTAAAAAGAGTTCACATGTGCAGTGAGAATCAAGATTTGTTGAGGCAGGATGAATTTCTTATGGAAAAAAACGATAACTCGAAAAGGACTTATGAGGCTATAATCGATTCAATAAAAACCGATATAATGAACGGTAAAATAAAACCGGGGCAAAAACTGCCACCGGAGCGTGAGCTTGCCAAAAAGTTCAATGTCAGCCGTACATCAATCCGTGAGGCGTTGCGCACATTGGAAATACTCGGCGTCATAAAAAGCGTTCAGGGTTCCGGCAATTACATTACGGGAGATTTTGAGAAAAGCCTGATTGAATCCATGTCCATGATGTTTTTGCTTCAGCAGATTGACAGTCTCGAGTTTTTTCAGTTTCGTGAAGCGCTCGAACTGAAGGCTGCAATGCTGGCAGTCCGGAATATTGATGATGAAAAGATCAGGAAGCTTGAGGAGATTTTAGCGGAAATGGCTCAATCGGAAAATGAAGCCAACCGTTCGTCATTGGATAAGCAGCTTCATGACACCATAGCGGCTGCCTCTAAAAATTCAATGATTATACAGATACTTAATATTCTTTCCGAGGTCATCAGCCAGGATATCAAGCAAAGGCGCTCTGAGATATTAAGTGATCCTCAGAATATCAAGCGTCTTCAAAAGATCCATGAAGAAATGGTATTCAGCCTGAAGCAGAGAAATGCACAGGCTACTTATGCCGCATTCACAAAACATTTCGATCTTATCGCGGAATATATTAAAACCAGCAAAAATAGTTAAAGAAGCAACCAATATAGTCAAATAAAATAGCCTATATAGTTAAAATAGCAATATAGCTAATTAAAGTCGTTAATATAGTTAAAAAAATAACTGATATAGTTAAATAAATGTCCAATATAGTTAAAGAAATATCTATTGTAGACAAGTTCATCGGCATATTGTAATATATAAATAGGATATTGGTACGACCAATTGTTCAAAAATACATTTGTCTTCATGAAGATCCCTCGAAAGAATATTGTTAATAATATGGATATGGCAGCATGGGTGTCATTTATTTTTTGCACCCTAAATTGGTCATACCAATTTTGTGTAATACATTTTCGACCGAATTATGCCCGAAACACAATAAGAAGCGAAAAACGCAGAAATGAGGAGAGTACGGAATGAATACCATAATACTGTTTCTTTTGGCGCTTGTACCTATCTTATGGCTTATCGTATCCCTGGGAATCTTAAAATGGCCAGGTTATAAGGCTTGTCCCATTGCGCTTGGATTGACGGTGGCACTTTCAATCCTGGTCTGGAAAATGAGTGTGATTGACAGCCTGACAGCGGCGTTGGAAGGTGTTGCTCTTGCCATATGGCCAATAACTCTTATTATTATAGCGGCAGTTTTTACCTACAATTTATCCGTTCATACAGGCAGTATGGATTTAATCAAAAAAATGATTACCGGTGTCACTACCGATAAGAGAATCCTGGTGCTCATACTTGCCTGGGGCTTCGGAGGCTTTCTTGAAGCAATAGCCGGCTTCGGAACTGCAGTCGCCATACCGGCCAGCATTATGATTGCACTGGGTTTCGAACCATTGTTTGCTGCCGTGATTTGTCTTGTTTCCAATACCATAGCCACCGCTTTTGGGGCTATCGGCACTCCGGTAATTACATTGGCGAAAGTTACCGGACTGGAAACTACGCAGCTTACCTATGCGGTTGCCCTTCAACTGCTTCCGCTTATCATCCTTTTACCGTTTGCCCTTGTAATGATTACCGGCAAATCTTTAAAAGCGATTAAAGGCGTATTTATGGTGACTCTGATATCCGGTGTCTCCTTTGCTGTCCCGCAACTTTTCATCGCCAGATACCTCGGAGCTGAGTTGCCGGCTGTAGTTGGTTCTGTTTGTTCCATGGCTTCTACAATAATTGCAGCAAGGCTCCTAAATAAAAAGTCCAAGAAGGCAGGCTTTTCCCAGGCGGAATATCAGATTGAAGCAGCAAAGGCCAATTCTCAACAAAAGCCTATTTCCTTCAGGGAGGGCTTTAAGGCGTGGCTGCCGTTTATATTGGTTTTCATCTTCATTCTTGGCTCCTCAACCCTTATACCATCGGTAAACAAGGCATTATCCGCCATTAAGACCGATGTGCCCATTTATACCGGCGAGGGAGCAAAACCATATACTTTCAGCTGGCTGGCAACCCCCGGAACACTGATAATTATTGCGACTTATCTGGGAGGATTGCTCCAGGGAGTGAAGTTCGGCGAGATAACAAAGCTCCTGGTTAAAACAACAAAACAGATGACTAAATCCGCCATAACCATCATATCCATTATTGCTCTGGCAAAAATCATGGGTTACAGCGGAATGATCGGTTCCATCGCAACCGTGCTGGTCATGATTACCGGTTCATTCTACCCGCTGATTGCTCCAATTATCGGTGCTTTGGGAACCTTTGTCACCGGGAGTGATACTTCTGCAAACGTGCTTTTCGGCAACCTTCAGGCTGAAGCTGCCAAAGCATGCGGAGCCAACCCGTACTGGATAGCTGCCATCAATACAGGCGGTGCTACAGCAGGTAAGATGATTTCACCTCAAAGCATCGCAATCGCAGTGGCAGCAACAAATCTTCCGGGAAGGGAGGGCAAGATTCTTGGAAGCACCATTAAGGTTTGTATCGTTTATGTAATCATTCTTGGGCTGATCAGTTATTTCTGCGGTCCATTGTTCGGATATTAGTTTGGAAAGGGGAATGAGCATGAATATTATAGTATGCATTAAGCAGGTACCGGGGTCCAACAAGGTAGAGGTTGATCCAGTAACCGGTGTTTTGAAGAGAGACGGTGTCGAATCCAAAATGAATCCTTACGACCTTTATGCTCTTGAAACTGCATTAAAACTAAAAGAGACTTACGGAGGCACAATCAAGGTAATCAGCATGGGACCTCCTCAGGCCATGCAGATTATTAGAGAAGCGTATGCCATGGGAGCGGATGAGGGAATTCTTCTGTCGGACAGAAAGTTTGCCGGTGCTGATGTTCTGGCAACCAGCTATAC
>ENA-OWPA01001314-OWPA01001314.1-bioreactor-metagenome-genome-assembly--contig:-NODE-1314-length-17241-cov-3.959916_pt1 | contig 17241 bp, 21 predicted proteins | sample MGYA00238139_ERZ651803 | MGnify/ENA primary metagenome ERZ651803 (study PRJEB26909, sample SAMN07631231) | bioreactor metagenome | isolation source: Switchgrass digestor | place: USA: Dartmouth...
AATAATTAATATTATATGTTTTCTAATATCCATTAATCCAAAGTTATAAATGTTTTTAATGTTATTAATAATTAACATTATATGTTTTCTAATCTCCATGTATCAAATTTTAATGCATAACCAACTATATTAATAATTAACATTATATGTTTTCTAATAAATAATAATCCTCAGCTTGTAAAACATCTAAATATATTAATAATTAACATTATATGTTTTCTAATGATAGTCCTATTTGCTTTGCTATCCACCTAACTTTTGTTAATAATTAACATTATATGTTTTCTAATAATGTCCATGGTTTCCAAAATGGACTTCTGTGTCCAGGTTAATAATTAACATTATATGTTTTCTAATTAATTATTACTGTACTTGCCAGTGCCACTATTGCATTAATAATTAACATTATATGTTTTCTAATTCGAAGGGAAAATAACAAAGAAATAGGCTCTAGGCATTAATAATTAACATTATATGTTTTCTAATGGTGTTATATTTCCCTTAATAACTCCTAATATAGCAATTAATAATTAACATTATATGTTTTCTAATATCTATTGATTGATAATATTTATAAGTAGTTGCAAGTTAATAATTAACATTATATGTTTTCTAATTAGTGCTTTATAATCTATTTTGCTGTAAATTTACACGATTAATAATTAACATTATATGTTTTCTAATAACGGGTGTATCTGACCGTTTAATAAATTAGATAGTATTAATAATTAACATTATATGTTTTCTAATTCTAACTTTCTAGCAAATATTGTAGCGTGTTGTTTTGTTAATAATTAACATTATATGTTTTCTAATTTCGAGAATACAGAAAAGTTTAGTAAGGCATTAGATTAATAATTAACATTATATGTTTTCTAATCTGAAATGGTAGTATTTAAAGAAATAAGTAATAATATTAATAATTAACATTATATGTTTTCTAATTTTCCAGTCAAACTAATTACCCCTTTCCTTTTAGTAATTAATAATTAACATTATATGTTTTCTAATGTAGGTATAGAGTAGGTCTAGTTGTGTGCAAAGTAATTAATAATTAACATTATATGTTTTCTAATACGTCTTGGACATAATGTCCATATTGTATGTTTTCTATTAATAATTAACATTATATGTTTTCTAATAAATGGACTTCTGTGTCCAGTCCAATTTTCTAAACATTAATAATTAACATTATATGTTTTCTAATGATTGTATAAGATTCTTATACACACACTCCCCATTTATTAATAATTAACATTATATGTTTTCTAATGTTCCATTAAGGTATGTAGAATTATTCTCAAAAAAAATTAATAATTAACATTATATGTTTTCTAATCCTACTAAATCTCCATAAACTATCTTAAAAAATTGTATTAATAATTAACATTGTATGTTTTCTAATGGGAAATAGAAGAGTTTAGACAAGTAGGAGAAACTAATTAATAATTAACATTGTATGTTTTCTAATATATATCTGCCTTTTTCAATAACTTCAAGTACACCCATTAATAATTAACATTATATGTTTTCTAATAATATTAAATGATTTATAAAATCTTGAATAATATTAATTAATAATTAACATTATATGTTTTCTAATCTTATATATAGTAACTATTTTACCATTTCTTTTTATTAATAATTAACATTGTATGTTTTCTAATAGGTTAGTTAGTGCCTTTGTTAGTGTTTTATTACTATTAATAATTAACATTGTATGTTTTCTAATTGTCCACTCTCTCCATTAGTTGTACTTAATGTAAAAATTAATAATTAACATTGTATGTTTTCTAATACGGAGTAGCGACCAATGAAAAAATCGCTCGGCATAATTAATAATTAACATTGTATGTTTTCTAATGTTCTCTCGTTGGCACAACTCTTACAACTAATACAAATTAATAATTAACATTGTATGTTTTCTAATATAAATTTACCTTCTCTCTTATTTTTTTTTAGAAGGATTAATAATTAACATTGTATGTTTTCTAATATCTTATGTAGGAAATGAGAAATATGAGGATTATAAATTAATAATTAACATTGTATGTTTTCTAATAATAGGGTTAAGGCTTTAAAAATTGTCATAATTCCCTACATTAATAATTAACATTATATGTTTAAAAATAAAAAGAAAAGAGGAGCTGTTAAAATGTATTTAAGTAGACCTGATGAATTTTTACATGAACACATTGAATTAGTATTAAAACAATACCAAAATTTAAACAAATTAAAAGGTTTAGATATAATTATTCATAATATTATAAAGAAATTGTGTAAAGAAAATATTAAATTAAAGGATAGTAAGGATATAATTTATGATTTATTTATATCATCTTTAAAATTACATGATGAAGGTAAAAAAAATCCTTATTTTCAATCTTACATAAGAGATGAGGATTATAAGTTTGGTAAGTTAAATAAGCATCATGCTGAAATTTCGGCAATTTATTATTGTATAGAAATGTATAATAAATATATAAAAAACATTAATAAAAGATTATTACAAGAATATATAAAAGATATAATCTTATCTTTTGCTTATAATATATATAAGCATCATAGCAACTTAGAAGATTTTAATAAAGATAAATTTATAAATAATCTGATTCAGTATTATGAAGAAAATCAAGAACAATTTATAAATTTAGATATGCAAAACATTGAGTATTTATATAGATTTGCAAATAGAGGAGAGGTTACATATCAAAATCCATATACATATTATCTATTGTGTAAATTATCATATAGTATACTGGTAAGTTGTGATTTTATGGCTGTATATAGCTTCAACAATAAAGAAGATTTGAGTATAAATATAATTAATAAAAATATTAAAGATGATATACATACACAATTTAACAATAACATTGTGATACAATCAATAAGGAATTTTCAAGAAAACCCTAATTTACCATTAAGTAAATTAAATAAAATGAGAACTGAAATGTTCTTAGAAAGTGAAAGACAATTATTAAAATATAGACGGAATAATAAAATATTCTATTTAGAAGCTCCAACGGGAAGTGGTAAGAGTTTAACAAGCTTGAATCTAGCTTATAATTTATTGGATAATAATATAAATAAAATATATTATATATCTCCTTTTAATAACATAGCAGAGCAAACGCATAAAATAATTCAAGATAGTTTTTATAGTGATGTAGTAACTGTTAATAGTAGAGAAGAAGTTTATATTAGTAATGATGAGGAAATAAATTATGATAAAGACTTTCTAAATATGCAAATGATTAATTATCCAGTATTATTAATTTCTCATGTCAAATTTTTCGATATATTTTTTAGCACCAATAGAATAAAAAATTTGATGTTGTCAACGTTGTGCAATAGCGTGATAATTATTGATGAGATACAAAGTTATAAAAATAGTATATGGATAAATATAATTAACACATTAAAAGAATTTGCAGAAATGTTAAATATAAAAATTATTATAATGAGTGCAACATTACCTAAAATGGATAAATTATTAGAAGATAAAACATATATGATTCCAGATTTAATAGATGATAGAGATTATTATTATAATTTTTTTAAACAAAGAGTACAATTTGACTTCACTCTACTTAATAAATCTAAAAATGATATAAATGATGTATTTTCTAAGATTGATAACATAATTAAAAATACAAATAAGCATAGAATTTTAATTGAATGTTTAACTACAAAAACAGCAGATTTATTTTATAAGGAGATGAAGAAGTATGAAAATGAAGGTTTTTTGGTATTTAAGATTATCGGGGTGACTAATTCGCTGAGTAGGCAAAGTATGATAACTATGATACAAAGTAAAAGAGATGGAAAGTATACATATGATAAGGTAATACTAATAGGAACTCAATGTATTGAAGCAGGTATTGACATAGATATGCAAATAGGATTTAAAGATATATAAATATTAGATGCAGACGAGCAATTTGCAGGAAGAATTGAAAGAAACTTTAATGATACAGGTATGATTTATTTTTTTGATATTGACGATGGCGATTTCATCTATAAAGGTGATTTTAGAACGGAAAGAAATTTAAAAAATGATGAATGGAAAGAGGTTTTTAAAGATAAAAACTTTGAATTGTTCTATAGTAGGAATTATAAATGGTTACTAGAAGAACGATATGATGAGTATGTAAGTTATAAAAACAAGTTGCAAAGTTTGCAATATAAATCTATACAAGATGATATGAAGCTTATAGATTCAGTCAATTATACTTTTTTATTCATGTGTGAATATGTTGATGAAAAATCAGCTCAACAATTACTTGAGGAATATAATAGAATACGAAAATTAAATATAAAGTATACTGAAAAACAAATAAAATTAATTCAGATAAAAAAAGAATTAAGTAAATATATATATAGTATAAATGCATATAAATTTAAGAATGATGTATTATTAGAAAAGAGAGATAATTTTTATATAGTAGAAAATGGATATATATATTTTGATAATTTAAAAAATAAATTATTAACTGCAAATAGCACTTTAGATATAGAGGCTTTTGTAAATGATGTTGGTTTGTTTGTATAATTACATATTAAAATTAACTTTACATAGTTGTTAGAATATAATATAATTAAAAATATAATATTGGAGGTGTTTGTGTGGATAATTCAAATATAATTCTAACAGAGCAGGAAATTAAAGACATGATAGATTTGTCTTTAAGTATTAAAGATAAGGTAATGTTTGAAGAATATAGCAATAAGTTAAAAGAGTATAACGAGAATAAAACTATTATATTTCAAAATGGAAGTTCTATAGAATGTATTAACGCTAATGAAAATACAAAAAACGCTAATGAAAATACAAAATTAGTTATTTATGATAATTATGATTATGAAGAACTTACAGCTATAGCAGAGCATCCAATGTCAGATGGTTTTGTTGGTGTATTACGAGATGATAATACTATAGGAATGCCTAAAAACAAAGACGAATTATCTAAATATGTTTTAGTTACTGTATATTGTTTAGATGAAGATTTAACTATTGAAGCAGGGGATACAGTAGCTTATGACTATATGGATGATGTAGAAACTGAAATATATAAAAATTATTATAATGGTATGTTCGATGGCATAGAGATGGCTAACAATTATAATGATAAAGTTATTCATAAGCAAATTGGTGAAATAGAAAAGTTAAGAGAAGAAAATTCAATATTGCAAGATAAACTCATTAAACAAATGGAAAAGGTAAGAAGATTAGAAAATAAGATTAAGAAGTTAGAGAATAGAATAAACAAACTAAATAACGATAAATAAATTAAAACTCCAATTTTATAAAAAAGTTTTAAATTAATAGGTATATATTCCCTATATGGTGGATATACTATTAATATAGAAAACTTAATAGTAAAATTGGAGTTTAATAATACAATTAAAAGTATTGACTTTGGTTATGGATTTTGTTATAATATAACCAAGAAGTCAAACGAGCAAAATACAACTAGAGATGAAGATAAACTCCATTTTATTAAAAATTTAATATATTTTAAAACTAGCTGAATAAAATTAAAAATAATGGTAATAATTTTAAACAGTTAGTGATATAATATACTAAATAAAAATAAAAAGGAGTGTATATAAAATGATGAATAGTACAATTAAAAGAGGAGATATTTATATTGCAGAAATGCCACAAGCAAATGGAAGAAGCTCAAGACAACAAGGGAAAAGACCCGTAGTGATAATTCAAAATGATGTGGGGAATAAGTATAGTCCAGTATTAACAGTATTACCTATTACAAGTCAACAAACTAAAAAGCCACTACCAACTCATGTTACATTAAATACAGATTGTGGATTGAATAGATTATCTACAGTTCTATGTGAGCAACCAATGACAATTGATAAAAGTGACCTATATAATTACATAGGACATTGTAATGATAATGAAATGAAAAGTATAGAAAAGGCTTTAAAAATACAATTAGGAATTAATGTGGAAAATATTGATTCAAGACAAAATCAATACGATAAACTAGAAAGAATAAAATCGTTAGTAGACGATATTCAAGAGTTAGATGAGTTTTTGCTTGAAGAACCATTAAAATCAACTAGATTTTTGAGAAGTAGAGAAAGAAAAATAAATCAATTAAAAGTATTATGCAAGGAAATTGGCAAGAATAGTATAATGTTTTATGATGATGCTTATTATACAATGAAAATAAATCAAATGTATGGCGACAATAGTATGGTGAATATGCTTCACAAATTAGCTTTCTAAGGATACAATATACTATAAGATTATAAAATAATAAACAAATAATAATTGTAAAGGAGTGCTTATAAATGGAAAATATAATAAAATTAGAAGGTTTCATAGAAAATTCAATACAAAATGTTACAGAAGAGGGTATAACAGAAGATGTAATAGAAAAAACTATAGATGTAATGCCTACAAGAACAGAAATTGAAGAGATTATAAGAGAGAAGAAATTAAATAACATAACTAGATTTGAAATTTTTGGAAATAGAATAATTATTTATAATAAAATGCTAGATACGTTTATAGCAACATTATATAATGGAAAATTCTTCATGCAACATGAAAATGAACCAATACAAAAGAAAGGTAAAAAAATAAAAAATAAGATTCATACACACGAACAAAGAAAGTTTAATAATATCTATCAAATGCTAGATAGTGTTGACAAACATAATGCACATTTATTATCTAATACAGACGAATAAGAAACGGAATCATCATTAGCCATGTAGATTAGTGATGATGTATAAATAATTATATTAAAAACATAGGATTTGTTAAAAGAAAAAGCTTATGTTTTTATTTACAAAACGTTTAATTTGTTCTATAATAAAATAAGATTGTTATCGATAGGAGAGATAAATATGAAAATAAAATCAAGGGAAGAATTAAACAAGGATTACAATGAGATTGACATATTATTAAAAGACTTACTGCCAAAATATATTGCACTTAATAAAAACATGATACATGATGTGTCAAAGAGATTATCAGCAAAGGGAATATTAACTGGTTTTACAAGTGGTGTATTCATGGGTATTAAGAGTACATCAGAATTGACAGAGGTAGAACAATTAGGTTCATTTTTAAAGGCTGTATATGAGCAAGGTATGGAATATAAAAATAATCCTTTATATAAGAATAATTTAATATTACCTGACTTAGAAAAATTAAATCCTTCATTATATTATGAAGATGTTGAATTGAAAAGGATTGACGAATATCAAGTAGAAAGGAAAGAAAAAACAAATATTATAAGATTTGATAATGCAAGACAAACAAGTGAATTTAGTTGGAAAATTGATAAATTAGAGTGGAAAACATTAGTTGACTTATTTAATAATGGATTGATTAATTATAATATTAGAACACAAAGACAGACAACCAAAAAGTTATATAAAGGTCAAGTTATTGAGAAAATCACCATCAATCCTCGCAGTGTAAAAGAGATAAAACAAGCGTATAAAGAAGGAACATTCTTTCCAAATGCTATAACATTAAATATTAGACAGAATGGACACGAAAGATTTAAAGTAACAGACAAATATCCTCGTGAGGACAAAGATAGAGCGGAAGATGAAAAAATAAAAATTGTTGAAATTGAAGTAACAGATGAAAGTGTAGTTGATATAATTGACGGAATGCATAGACTTATGGCGGCGGTTGAGTTATTAGAAGAAGACCCTAACGCTACCAATTGGACAGAAGTTAATTTATATTACTTAGATGAAAATAGAGCAGTTGATTTTATTAGACAAGAAAATAAACGTAATGAAATTGAAGAACAACATATTGAAAAAATTTCATATGATAATGTAGGAATCAATATTGCTAAAAGTTTAAATTCTGATAGGTCGTGCAGATTACTTGGAAATGTTGCCGAGGATATGATGAAGTTAAAAGTACAAAATAAGATGGTAGAATTATTAACTTTAGGAAATGCTATTAATCAAAACTTTATTGATATTAAAACTGAAAGTGCTAAAATGTTTAAAGTTAAAAAGTATTTAGTTAAATTCTGTAATTTCTTTATAGACCACTATGAAAGTTATTTCAATGCTAAAAGTGAAAATATTAATATTTACCAAAGAAATAATATGTTTTATGGAATAATAGCTCTAGCATCAGAATTATATGAAGTTGAAGGATGGGAATATATATTATTAGAACTATTAGAGAAAATAGAAATAGATGATTTATTAAGCAAAGTTACAACTAGAAGAACACCAAAGCCACAAGATATTAAAAATACGATTAGTTTATTTAGAAATCTATATAAGGAGCAGGTGAATGTGAATGGTTAGGAGATATGTAAAAAAATACGATATACCACACGAAATGTATAATCCTGAACTAAAGCAAAGATTTATAGATACTTATGATATAGAAAATACAAGAATAAATATTACAAGAAAGTTTTATATGACTAATTTTAAAAAAGAAAAGGAATTGAATAAAGATTTATGTGATTTTACAAATGAAGAATGTCAAGATTTATTATATTCTTTTAATAGTAAAAGTGCTAGTTCTTTAGCATCTATTGTATCTATATTAAGAAATTATATTAACTTTACAATAAATATAGGTAGAAGAGAAAATGCAATTAATTTCTTTGATATGTTAAAATTGGAGGATTTGGATAAATACGTAGCTAAAAACGTATATCAATATATGTATATAACAAGAGATGAACTATACTCATCAGTAATCAGCCAGATATTTAATCCGCAAGACGCAGTAATATACGCTTTACTATTTGAAGGAGTAAAGGGTAAAGAGTTGTTAGAGTTAAGAAATTTAAAACCAGAAGATATAGATTTTAATAATAAAACTATTACAATTCAACCCTATATTATAAAAAATTCTAATGGTACAACTAAAGAAGTGCCAATGAGAATTATAGAAAATGTTGATGATAGAACTTTAGAAATAATTGAAGGGGCAATTCATCAAAGTATATATTATAGAGGAAATAGCGAAGATAATCGAATGGGAAATTCACTACCAAATGAATTAGATTTAGAGCCAACAAGTTATATATTAAAAAATACTATAACATCTAAGAATCCTGACTTGGATACTATAGAAGATAAACCAATAACAAAACAAACTGTTCAAAATAGAATGAATAAAGTAAAGAAATATTTAGAGAACCCTGAGTTAGTCAATATGTTAAATCCGACTAATTTAGTTTATGCAGGTATGCTAGATGATTTAATAAAAATAGCAGATAAAAAAGGAACGGTAGATTTTAATGATTTTAGTAATGTAGTAGTGAGTAGAGGGATGCAAAGAAATTCATACTATAGATTAAAAAATATATGGGAAATATTATATGTAGATACAGATGATGAAATAGAAGAAAGTGATGAGGATTAGTATAGTTATATGGTTGAGCATTGTCAAATAAAGCAATGCTCAACCTAAAATATAAATACGATAATATAAATAAAAACTTGGGAGGATTGTAAAATGAATAAGAAAGAAATTGAAATGATGATAATAAATAAATGGGAAGATAGTATAGGTTTAAGTTTTGAAAAGATGTTAAAACAAAGCAGAAATAACAGAGGGATAGCAATAGATAAGTGTAGATACGAATTAATGGATAGTAGGAAAATTGAAGATGATTTAACGTTAGACAAACTAAAGAGTGATTATAATAATGGTTACATAGAAGAATTAAAAAAGGACTTTGAGCTATTAAGTCTTACATATATAGGTGACAATATGATGGATAGTATATTGAAAATTATAAAATTAAATAATTGGACAATGGAAGGGATATATGATAAATATAAAAATGGATTTAAGGGTAATATTATGAGTTTAGTTGTTTGTAAGAATACTGTGTATAGTGTATAACTATAAGTTAAAAGGAGGATGTAGCATGGAAAATGTATTAGGAATAATTGAGGAAATATCTTCGACATCCAGTAGAAATGACAAAGAGTTAATATTAAAAAGGAATAAAGATAATTTGTTATTAAAAAAGGTGTTAGAGTTTATTTATAATCCATATATAGTGACAGGACTCAGTTCTAAGAAGATAAGAAAGAAAGTTAGGGAAACGATAAGATGTCAGCTTCAAGATGTAAATGAATTAATGGATTATTTATCAAAGCATAATACAGGAACAGATAAAGATATAGCTGTAGTTCAAGAATTTATATCAAGGCAACCACAAGAATTGCAAGAGTTATATATACAAATGTGTACTAAAAGTTTAAAAATTGGAGTGACTGCAAAGACTTTAAATAAAGTATATGGAAAAGGCTTTATCCCTGAATTTAATGTTATGCTTGCGGATAGATATTTTGATAATGAAGATAAAGTGAAAGGCGAATTTATAGTCACAACTAAGCTAGACGGTCTAAGATGCGTAATTATTAAAGAAAATGGTGGTATTAAGATATTTAGTAGACAAGGGCAATTAATAGAGGATTTAGTTGAAATACTAGAAGAGTCAACTAAGTTGCCTGATAATATGGTCTATGATGGTGAGTTATTATTAAGAAATGATAAAGGATTAGCAAGCAAAGATTTATACAGAGCAACAATGAAAGAAGCTAGGAAAGATGGGATAAAGAAAAATCTAGTATTTAATTGTTTTGATGTTTTGCCAGTAGAAGATTTTAAAAATGGTATATGTAAAATTCCTTGTGTAGATAGAAAGAAACAGATTCATAAAATACTAAGTGGATTGGAATTAAAACATATTATAGAAGTACCTGTGTTGTATTATGGTTCAGATAAAAGTGAGATTATAAGACTACTAAACGAAGCAAAAGCAAGAGGTGAAGAAGGTGTCATGGTTAATATGGCAGGTGCATCTAATTCATATTATGAGTGTAAAAGAACTAAGAATCTCTTAAAAGTGAAGGTGTTCAACGAGGCGGACGTACGAGTTGTAGATATAATCGAAGGTGATGGTAAGAATAAGGGCAAACTTGGAGCTATCACTGTTCAATTTGAACACGAGGGACAAATATATGAAACAAATATAGGAAGTGGATTCTCAGATATAGAGAGGGAAAAATATTTTAATAATCCTGAACTAATATTAAATAAAATTGTAACCGTAGGATATTTTGAAATTTCTCAGAATCAACAAGGTGGATTTGGTTTCCGTTTTGGAACATGGAAAGGTATAATTAGGGATGATAAAGATGAGATAAGTATGTATTAATAAACCCTTATAAGGATTAGGCAAAAATAAAACCTAATCCTTAATCATAAAATATACCAAATATCACTTGACATACTAATAATAAAGTAATATAATTAAAAATGTAGTAAGAATAAAAGTGAAAAGAGGTGATAAAAAAAATGAGTACAAGTATTGTTAAAGTAATCAAAGAAATAATATTTCCACCATCATTACAGATTAAAAAAGAAGAAAATATTCAATACAATTATAAGGGTGACATAAAATACAGCAAACAAGAAACTCCGTATGAGTTGCTAGAAGGTGCATATAGATATTATAGAAATAGTACAAAACACAACAAAGATTTAACATATGAGGAAGCAAGGTGCAAATTAAGTAGTAATGCATTGTCAGGTAAGAAAATGAAGGATTGTAGAGAAGGCGTAGAAGTATATAGATATGGTAATCTAGCTATAAAGGTTATGGATGGAGTTATAGTTTATATTAAGAATTACAGAGGACAAAAAAATAAGGGTAAATATAGATTAAATATAGATGTGGCGTATAGAGATTATTTAAGGAACTTATGGGGAGTTAATGATAAATAATTACATATATAAGCAATAAAAATTAAAAATTAAAACACTGATTTTATTTAAAGTTTGGAGAGATATGATTAAAATAGTAAAATAATAAAATAGAAAGAGGGATTAAATGATAGAGTTGAATAAAATATATAATGAAGATTGCTTAGAGGGCATGAAAAAGATTGATGATAAATCTATTGATATGATATTGTGTGACTTACCTTATTCTATAACTCAGGCAAAATGGGATGTAGTAATTCCGTTTGATAAGTTATGGGAGCAGTACAAAAGGATTATTAAAGATAATGGGGTAATTGTTTTAACTAATTCCGAACCTTTTGGGAGTGCATTGAGAATGAGCAATTTAAAAATGTATAGATATGATTTGATTTGGAATAAAATGAGAGGTACTGACCCCATGAACGCAAAACATAGACCTATGAGAAGTCATGAAAATATCAGTATATTTTATAAGAAAAAAGGCATTTATAATCCACAGATGATACCTTTAGATAAGCCAGATGTAAGAAAGAATAATAAAACCACAGCATCTTCATTATGGAATGATAATGGTGGAATAATAACTTCTAAGGTATACAACGAGAGATATCCGTTATCTATAATTAATTTTGCAAACTCCAATCAAAAAGATAAAATTCATCCAACCCAAAAGCCAGTTGAATTATTTGAATGGCTGATAAAAACATATACAAATAAAGATGATTTAGTTCTCGATAACTGCATTGGGTCTGGGACTACCGCAATAGCGTGTATTAATACTAAACGCAATTATATAGGGTTTGAATTAAACAAAGACTACTATGATTTAGCAAATAAAAGAATTGAAGAGCATATAAGGAAATTACATAATGCTTCATAATATAATAAGATTAAAAATAAATTAAAATGTCGATTTTATTGTGAATTTTTATGGTAATATAATTAAAATTATAAAATGGAAAGAGGGATGTTTCGTTGTTAAAATTATGGGATAATCATTTGAAATATAAGGATATAGATTATTATTCTTACGGAATGGATAATGAAAACGGTCATTGGTATTGGTATCTCCAAACTGCTAGTAGTGGTTATGAGGATTATGAAATTGTGTGTTCAAAATATAAACTCATACCATTGATAGTGGGGAAAATATTATCTGTAATTACAGGAAAAAGGTTGGTGAAGTGGTAATGAATAGTCCTATAAAATGGGTAGGTGGAAAAAGAAATTTAAGAAAAAAGTTAGTGTCTATGATGCCAAAACACACAGAATATGTTGAGGTGTTTGCAGGTGCTTTATGGGTAATGCTTGAAAAAGAACCTAGTAAATTAGAAATAATAAATGACATAAACAGCGATTTAATTAACTTTTATAAAGTTATAAAAGACGAAAACAAATGCAAAGAGTTAATAAATAGACTTTATTTTATGCCTAAATCAAGAGAAATATTCGATGAATATGATACAAAGATTAAGAGTAGAAATTATAAAGATGATATTGAACACGCACTAATGTTTTATTATCTACTAAAACTTGTGTTCGGTGGTAGATTTGATAGGGTTAAAAAGTCATTTTGTATTCCTAATGATGGTAGAAAGAATATTAATTATGAAAAGTTTCCTAATGAGTTTTTAGAATTGCATGAGAGGCTTAAAAATGTATATATTGAAAAGCAAGATTATAAATACATATTGGATAAATACGACAGAGAAGACGCTTTATTCTTTTTAGACCCACCATATTTAGATACAACAGAACATAATTATGGAGTTAATTTTAATTTAGAAGAATATATAACATTAAGAGATAAATTGAAAAATATAAAAGGTAAATTTATATTAACTTGCAATGATAAAATTGAGCTAAGAGAACTATTTAAAGATTTTTATATAATAAATAATGAGGTTCATTACAGTGTTAGTGGGACATCTAATGCTTGTAAGAAGTATAGAGAGTTAATTATTGCTAACTATGATACTTTAAAACAATCAAAAGTTAGTTAATTATTAACACAATAAAAATTAAAAACTAAATAAAATATCGGTTTTAAAAGGATATAATGGAGGGATAAAAATGAAAAAAAGCATAGCACAAATAAGACATGATATAGACCATAGAGTAGGCAATTTTAAAAAGAGTGAAGAATCTGCTCCAGTAGGATATAAGTTTTTATGCAATTATAACTTAGCAAATGAAAATGAAGATACAAGAACTGATTTTAGAACAATACAATGGTATAAGGACAATGGATATTTAGTTTTACCAGTAGCATATAATATGTATGGCGAAGTTATAGATAACGATGTTGCAATTTATAAGAAATTATAAAATGAGGTGAAATGATGTCAACAAATAACGAATTAAAGAGTATAAATCCTAAATATTATTTTGCTGATGATGAGTATATCACATGGTTTGAATGTACGAATTGCAAATGCAATAGAATTGTTTATAAAAGCAATTATTGTCCAAAATGTGGTGGGAAGTTAATATGGTTAAATGAAGAAGATGGTGTAAAAGATTTAATAAATGATTAAGAATTGTCTTAAAATATGAGTTTTATCAAGTTGCAATATTAGTAGAATGTGACTTAGTAGGAGGTTTCAAGTATGAAATGCTATATTTGTAATACGGAAATGAAGATGACTAAAATTATTTGTAAAGGCAAAGAAATACCCGCTTTTAAATGCCCTAACTGTAATGATGATTATACAACTATTATTCATGCAAAAGATTTAAAAGATGTATTCAAAGATTCGTAATATTAGTAAAAGGTGACATAGGGAAGGAGAATAGTTATGAGTGAAATTACTGTCGCAGGTGTTATTATAAGGGAACGTGGGTTAGGATGGTTTTTGCAGGACAACAAAGACAAATATAAAAATACGAAGCAGAAATTTTAAGAGGAATTAATAATATACTTGATAGAAATATAAGTATATCACACTACAAGAAGGTGATGAAATTCACATTTCTATAAAAATAAATTCAAACAGGACTTTATAAATTCCAAATTTAATTAAGAATTGAGGTGGAATGTTATGAACAGACAAACATATAAAGTTTATTTAACAGAAGAAGAATTAAAAGCAATCCCTATAATCCTTAATATGGCTATGATTTATTCGTTGGATTTATATGACAAAAAAGAAGAAGACAAATATTATGATAAACATAAAGAAAATATTGATATGATAAATGAATATCATTCACAAGGATATCAAGGTGTTTTGGCTGTAGGGAGTTTTATAGAAAGTAAAGCTATGGGAGTTTTAAAAAATAAAGAATTAAATGAAATATTACAACCTTATATGAATAAACCGAAAATCGAAGACAGAATTATATATTGTAATAAAGAAGTAGAAATTAAAAATCACATTGGAGAGTTTACAGATGATTACATAGATTCAATTATGATTATTTACGACAAAGACAAAACATATGATACCATTCCAATTGAAAATAAATTTACTATTCCATATATTAAAGACGGAGTTGTGAGAGTTTGTTATAAAAGTTTGTGCAAGAATTGTATGGTATATTGCTCATCAAACTTTTAATAAATCAATGTTTTTAATGTAAATTATAAAAGAGGTGAGGAATATGAAGGTAAAAGTAAAAATGCTAAAAGACTATTATTTAGAAACTGGTAAACATTTGGTATGGTGGAAAGGTGACATTATAGAAATAGATGAAGTAAAAGACCAAGTAAATTTAGACTATTTATTAGACGAAGGATATATAGAAATAATTGAATAAATGGAGGAATTGTATATGAAAATAATTTTAGACCCTAGTAGAGATGGTTGTACAATCTGGTTTGTAGAAAGAAATTCTGTTAAATATATACAAGGTGATGTTATGGATATATGTAAAAGAATACATAAATTTTCCACTCATACAGAGGAAGGTAGATTTGGCATCAAAAAAGTTGTTCAGCATACTGATATAGTTTTAGATGCTAATGGAATTGGTGCTTTTTACAAAGATTGTTTAGAAGTAGAGCATAGATTGAAAGTAACACCAATTAAAATTGAAAGAGAATTAAAAATATAAGGATGTGAATTATTATGAAGGCATGGAACTATTTTGTAAGTATTTTAGAGATTTATGGGATTAAATTAAAATCAAGATTTTATTTAAAATTTTAGTTTCAACAGAAATGGAATAGAAATGATTAAATAAAAGTCAAATTTTATTAACAATTATTAATTAAAATTATAAAATATAGAAAGGATAATATATGAATACAAATATTATATACAATAAAGACTTTTTGTTAAATGAACTACCAAATGAATGTGTAGATTTAGTAGTTACAGACCCTCCTTACGAATGTATAAGTGGAGGTAAACCACATAAGAAAGGTCAGCCTAGTGGAATGTTGTCTAAAAATGACGGAAAAATATTTGATTTTAACAACATTAAAGCAGAAGTTTGGATACCAGAAATATACAGAGTATTAAAACCAAATACACAATGTTATATAATGACAAACACTATCAATTTAGAAGATTATCTAAGAATTTGTAGAGAGACAGGATTTCTGCTACATAGTTTATTAGTATGGAAGAAAAATAACGTCACGCCTTCAAGGTGGTATATGAAAAATGGAGAATATACATTGTTTCTTAGAAAAGGTAAGGCAAAAACCATAAACAATGTGGGAAGTAAAATGATACATGAATTTGATAATATATTAGGCAATAAATTACACCCAACTGAAAAACCAGTAGATTTGATGAAATTATATATTACTAATAGTAGTAATGAAAATGACATAGTTTTAGACCCATTTATTGGGAGTGGTACTACGGCTGTAGCTTGTATCGAAAGCAATAGAAAGTTCATTGGTTATGAAATAGATGAAAAGTATTATAATATAGCTAAAAATAGAATAAGTAAATTAAAACTATAAATAAAATGAATTTTTATTAAGAATTATGAAATATAATATAATTAAAAATAAGGAGTGATTGTTTGAAATTCGAGCCAGTAATAAAATGGAGTGGTAGCAAAAGAAGTCAATCGGAAGAAATAGTTAAAAGAATACCAAATAAACAATATGATACTTATTATGAACCATTTTGTGGAGGATGTTCAGTTTTATTTCAGTTATTACATAGCGACATACAAGTCAATAATTATATCTGTAGTGACATAAATAAAGGATTGATAGACTTATGGAATGAAATAAAGAATAATCCAAAGAATGTGGCAAAAAGCTACGAACAAATGTGGAACGAACTTAATGTTGATGATGATAAAGAACGTAAAAAACAATACTTTTATAAAGTTAGAGAAAGGTATAATACAAATCATAGTCCATACGATTTCATGTTTATTATGAGAACCACTACAAATGGTATGCCTAGATATAATCGTAATGGCGAATTTAATAATTCATTTCATGTAACTAGAAATGGAATACAACCAAAGAAGTTAGAAAAAACAATTCATGAATGGTCAGAACTATTAAATAAACATAA